>Ga0310040_1000018_pt1 | contig 244702 bp, 128 predicted proteins | sample EPASupsiteHSE623_FD_200237 | JGI IMG/M metagenome (GOLD analysis project Ga0310040, IMG submission 200237) | Bioremediated contaminated groundwater from EPA Superfund site, New Mexico - Sample HSE6-23 (v2) (version 2) | ecosystem: Environmental > Aquatic > Deep subsurface > Groundwater >...
CCGCCGCTCCCGCGCTTTCCATTTCGCGCCGCACGACCCGGCAGATATTATTCAAGACCCGCAAGCCCAGCGGCAGATAGGAATAAACACCGGAAACCAGCATACGTATCAGCCCCGCCCTGAGCATCAGCTGATGGCTGACCGATTCCGCCTCCTGCGGAGTTTCCTTAAGAGTCGGTATGAATGTTTTCGTCCATAACATAAGTATCCCTCTCACTCTGCCGGAAAGGCCGGCAGTCTCACCCTGCCCGGCCCATTTTGCCGATCTCCGATAAAAGAACGGCCAGGCAATTCTCATATTTCACTTTTCCGGCCGGCACCCCGGATTTGAAGATCAGGCCTTCATTCCTGCCGAAAGCTATGCCGATGTCGGCGGATCGCGCCTCTCCCGGACCGTTGACCACGCACCCCATCACGGCGACCTTCAGATGCCTGCCTCCGGTAACCGGCATACCGGCAATGGCCCGGCCGAGATCTTTGACTATTTTCGCGAGATTAACTTCGCACCTGCCGCAGGTCGGGCAGCTTATGACTTCATGTCCGAAAGTGCGCGCGCCGGCGGCCTCCAGAATAAGTTTGGCCGCCCTGACTTCCTGTTGCGGGGTATCCGTGAGCGACACCCTTATTGTATCACCGATCCCCCGCAATAGCAATGCCCCGATGGCGACCGATGACTTTACCAGGCCGTGTTCCGGCAGGCCGGTCGCGGTAACGCCCAGATGTAAAGGATAATCGCACAAACCGGATATACGGCTGTAAGCGTCCACGGTTTCCCGCGCGGATGAGGCCTTCAGGGAAACCACCATCCGTGATAAACCGTAATCCTCCAGTATACGCAGATACTTTAACGCGCCTTTCACCATCCGGCTGACGGTATCTCCCCTGCCTTCCGGCAATGAACCGGAGTTTATCCCCAGGCGCACGGCTGTGCCGCGCGCAACGGCTGCCGCGGCGATCTCCGCCAGTTTCTTCCTGTCGCTGATATTGCCGGGATTGATCCTGATCTTGTCCACGCCGCTGTCGATCGCCGCCAGGGCCAGGCGCCAGTCAAAATGTATATCGGCCACCAAAGGCAAACCGGTCATTTTCTTTATCCTGCGCAGCGCAACCGCGTCCTCGTTATCCTTAACCGAAAGCCTGACTATCTCGCAGCCCTCTTTTTCCAGAAGGCGCAGCTGGGCGGCCACTTTAGCGACCGCGGAAGTCTTCACTTTTGTCATGGACTGTATGGCTACGGGATTGCCGCCGCCGACGGCTATACTGCCGATCTTCACGACCCTTGTCTTTCGCCTGCTCATTCTATTCTCCTCTTTACGCCCTGAACTTCGGTAATGGTTAAGGTAACGAAACCCGTATCGGTTTTCGGTTACGGTAACGTTTTAAAGCCGTATCCTAATGACAATCGACGATACGCCCGCCAATGAAACGCTGGCGAAGCTTCGTAGCCGAATCCCGGTATTCGGGATTTCTGTGCTGAGATTAATGGAAAATGTGCCTGATCCTGTCCCCGAAGAATCTCAAAATATCGTTATAAGTAACGAATACCGCCATCACGATAAGCGTATACATCCCTATATTGCCGACAATCCCCTCCGCTCTGTTTGAAAGCGGCCTGCCGCGGAATTTCTCCAGAAGCAGAAACGCAAGGTGCCCGCCGTCGAGTACCGGAAAAGGGAGCAGATTGAATATCGCCAGGCTCAAACTTAATACCGCGGCCAGGCTCAACACGGCGCTGACTCCGGCGCTCACCGCTTTTGAAGTGATTACGAATATGCCGACCGGCCCGGTCACCGAATCGCGCAGAGACAGCTTGCCGGTGATCATCCACCAGAATGCCTTGTAGGTGAAAACCGTCAACTCCGCGGAACGCAGGAATCCCTGCCTCACCGATTCGATAAAACCGCGTTTTAATACCGTCGTCTCCTCGGAAGGGCTCACGCCCAGGAAAGCCGCCGCTTTGCCCGCCGATGAATCCGCCGGTCTGCGCCCGACCTGGACATCCAGGAGCAATTCGCTGCCGCCCCTGGAAACCGCCACGCGCACACTCTTGGCGGACTGCCTCAGGCGCATCATCCGCTGGATGTCCTCCCAGTAAGGGGTTTTTTGGCCGTCTATGGAGACGATAACGTCCCCGACCGCTATACCGGCCTCCTTGGCGCCGTAACCGTCCAGCACCTGTCCGACCTTACCGCTGAAAGAAGGATACCCGATCCAGAAGACAAGGATAAAACAGATTATGCCGGTGATATAATTCATCAACGGGCCGCAGAAGACTATCAACGCGCGTTTGAATACGGGCTGCGCGTAATATTCGTCTTTATTTCCCTTGAATTCTTCCGCGACATCGCCCGCCATTTTCACGAAGCCACCAAGCGGCACCGCGCAAAGCGAGTAACAGGTGCCGTCCACGGTCCTGCTCAATAAAACCGGCCCGAAGCCGAGGGAGAAACGTTCAACCCTGACCCCGGCCCTTTTCGCCGTCAGGAAATGCCCCAATTCATGCACGAATATCAAAACACCGAGCAGGATCACAAACATCGCCAAAGAGAGCATATTCTATTCACGCCTCCCGCGGACAAAGAACGCCGCCTTTTGCCTCGCCCATAAATCAGCGGCGAATACCGCTTCCAGAGAATCGCTTTCCGAATTTTTATGCGCGTCCATCACCCGGGACACGATCCGGGGTATGTCCGTAAATCCGATATTGTTTTCCATAAACGCGGCCACGCACACTTCATTGGCGGCGTTAAGCACGGCCGGCATAGTGCCCGCTTCCCGCGCCGCGCTATAAGCCAGTCCCAAAGCGGGAAATCTTTTGAGATCGGGTTTTTCGAAATTCAGGCTGCCGAGCCCGAAGAAATCGAGCCTGCCGGCGATGTTCCCGATCCTCCGCGGGTATGAAAAAGCGTACTGTATGGGAATACGCATATCCGGGACCGATAACTGCGCCATCACGGTCCCGTCCATAAATTCCACCATCGAATGCACGACGGCTTCCGGATGCACAAGCACGTGAATATCCTCGCAGGAAGCCCCGAACAAATGCATCGCCTCGATGACTTCCAGCCCCTTGTTCATCAGCGTGGCCGAATCCACGGTTATCTTCCTGCCCATTTTCCAGCGCGGATGCCGCAGCACGTCCTTAAGTCCGACGCGGCGCAGTTGAGCCGCCGTCATCCCGCGCAGCGGCCCGCCGGAAGCGGTCAGATAGATCCTTGCGAACCTTTCGGCAGGGCTACAGGACAGGCACTGCCAGATCGCGGACTGTTCGCTGTCCACGGGCAGGATACGGGCTTTCTTCTGCGCACAGCGCGCCATAACCAGGCCGCCGGCCATCACCAGCGCCTCCTTATTGGCCAGAGCCACATCTATGCCCCGTCCCAGCGTCTCCATCAAAGGGGCCAAGGCGGCCGCGCCGCTGACGGCGACCAGCACCATATCCGCCCTGCTCCTGGTAAGCGCTTCCGGGAATCCCCCGCTCCCGGAAAAAACACCCCTGCCGCCTGAACGGCGGCTGCGGATAAAACGCTCCGCGGCGTTTTTATCTCCTATCCAGACCGCGGCGGGTTTAAAAATATCCGCCTGCCGCCCCAGAGAGTCGATACTGGAATTGGCCCCCAGGCCGGCCAGGCGAAAATGCCCGGGATGCTTCTTGATCACCTCCAGCGCGCTGGTGCCGATCGAGCCGGTTGAGCCCAATATAAAGATACGTTTCATAATCGACCCTCCCGGAACCAAACGTCCGGGTTTTCTTCCCTGCATTATTATCAGCCACAAAGATTGGCGAAGCTCAGCCCGCGGTTAAAATACCGGCAACGGCTATGCTAACGAAGCCCGTATCGGCTTTCGGTTACGGTAACGTGAAAAAGCCGTAACCGCTTGACGATAGACGAAACTGGTATCGCACCCCTTACCGAAAGACGATCGTTGTCTCGGTATCCGAAATTCTGCGCTACGGCTAACGGTATGTGTTGAATGTCAGGTAAAAATAGAAAACGGGAGCGGTAAAAATCAGGCTGTCCACGACATCCAGTATGCCGCCCATCCCCGGGAAAAAATTACCGGAGTCTTTAACCTGGCAGTCGCGTTTAACGAGAGATTCTGAAAGGTCGCCCAACTGGGCCAGTATACCGAGGCTGACGCCCAGGAAGAAAAGGTGCGCCAATGTCAGCGGCAGCTTGAATAATACGCCACTTATCACTCCCGCGGCCACGCTGAACAACAACCCTCCGGCCGCGCCTTCCACCGACTTACGGGGGCTGATGCGCGGAAGCAAAGGGGTCCTGCCGAAACGGCTGCCGAGAAGATACGCGCCTATATCCCCGCCTTTAGCGATCAGCAAAAGCATAGCTATAAGACGCAGCCCGCCGTCCATATAACGTATCTTTATAAGAAAGCTCAAAAACCAGGCTATATAAATTATCCCGAAGATGGTGACCGAGATATCCACGATCGCGCCGGAATTGTCCCTGCGGCTGAACTGCAGGATGATCAGCGTCAACAGCCCCGCGGCCAGAAAGAACAACTCCCAGCCGCGCGTCAATTCAAAACGCAGCATTATCGACAAAGGGATCACCGCCCCCACCAGCATACCGAAACGCTTATATATTTTCAGGCCTTTCTTCTCCAGCATACCGAAGAATTCACGCAGTCCCATGGCCACAATGAAAGTAACGGCCAGCCCGCAGATCCAGTCCACCGCCGCGGCGGCGGCCGTGCCCGCGATGAGCACGAAGGAACTGAATATCCTTTTCTGCAGCGTACTTCTGCCTTCCAGTAGTGTCAGCATTCTTCCCAGTCTTTCTAAATTTTACCGAACCTGCGCTGCCTGCGGGTGTAACTTTTTACGGCTTTCTCGAATTCCTTCACCCCGAAATCCGGCCAGAACGTTTCGCTGAAATACAACTCGGAGTAAGAAAGCTGCCAGAGCATAAAATTACTCAAGCGCATCTCCCCGCTGGTGCGTATGAGCAGGTCGGGATCGGGAATGCCGGCGGTATAAAGGTATCCGCCGAACTTCTCTTCGTTCAATTCCTCCGCTCCGGCGCCGCGCTTCAAGACGTCCAGCGCGTATTTCCTGGCGGCATCCATAATTTCCTGCCTGGAGCCGTAATTAAAAGCCAGCACCACGTTCATCCCGGTATTAGCGGCCGTCTTCGCCTGGAAATTATCAAGTTTATCACAGAGATAACGCGGCAGATTATCTTTCTTGCCTACTACGCGGAACCTGATATTGCGGCCATGCAGTTTATCCGCCCTGCCGGTCAGAAAATTATACAGCAGCCTCATCAGCATACTTACTTCCTGCTTCGGCCTGGACCAGTTCTCCGTGGAGAACGCGAACAGAGTGAGCGTCTTGACGCCCATACGGGAAGCGGCGTCGACTATTTCCTCCACTCTTTTTACGCCTTCGCGGTGGCCGCGGCTGCGCGCTAATCCGCGTTTTTCCGCCCAGCGCCCGTTGCCATCCATTATTATCGCGACATGCGCGGGTATATTATTCATCTTGCTTGCGATCCGTCTTACGCGTGGACCCGGTAATCTATCTCAGGAAAAATATTATCCGAACGCTCGATCTCGGCCAGCCATTGTTCGTCAAGGTTATTGGATTTGATCTCTTCGTAGAGGCGCCCGAAACGCAGCAGGTGTTCCTTAGTGCGCTTTACCGCGTAAGGCACGTGCGTGCCGGTGCCCATGATGAACGCCCAATCCGAACTCTGCGCCAGCAGCAGTTCCCGCAAAGCCTGGTTCAGGGCGCGGCGTTTCAGGCCGTGGGACTCGGGATGATTAACGGAAAGTTCCGTCATCTGTTCCGAAGCGGCGTGTAAATGCCTGTAGATCCAGTCATTGCACCCCTGCACCCACATCTCGCTGTAACCTTTCCAGCCCCAGCTGGACATCGACGGAGTGACCACCTGGTTGCGCGGATTCTCGTTCAGGTATTCCGAAGGCGTGATCATACGTATCGTCTTCTGATCGTAATGGACCTTGCGCATCAGATAATCGAGCCACATCGGGCCTTCATACCACCAGTGTCCGTACAATTCGGCGTCATAAGGGGAAATTATCAGCGGTTTCTTATGCATCGCCCCGTAAAGATATTCGACCTGCTGCTGCCGGTTGAACATAAAATTTCCGGCATGGGAAGCGGCCTTCTCCCGCGCCATATCGGGGTCATACGGCTGTTTATTGGAACTGCCGGTAATGCGGTAATATTTTATCCCGGTATTGATCCTGATCCCGTCCGGATGTATGTAATCTTTTATATAGTCATAGTCGAGGTCGAACCCGATGTCGCGGTAGAATTCGCGGTAATAATAATCCCCCGGGTACCCTTCGATGGAAGACCAGACCTGTTTCGACGATTCCAGGTCCCTGCCGAAACAGGCCACTCCGGATTTACAGTAAACCGGCGCGAAGACCCCGTATTTCGGGCGCGGCGTCCCGTGCAGCACGCCGTGCGCGTCCGTGAAGAAATAGCGTATTCCCGCCTCGCGCAGGATCTCGTCGTCATTGGGATTATAGCCGCATTCCGGCAGCCATATGCCGCGCGGTTTGCACCCGAAAGCCTTTTCATAACTGGCGGCGGCCACTTTCACCTGCGCCCGGATCGAAGGTTTGACCACATCCATCATCGGAAAGAATCCGTGAGTGGCGCCGCAGGTTATTATTTCCAGTTTGCCGGCGTTCTGAAAATTACGGAAGGCATTCACCAGGTCGCGGTGATAGAACTCGAATGTATCCCTGGCGCGGCAAAAGGTATTCAGATACATGATCGCCAGTTTCTGGAACTGCGGCTCCCATCTCGTTCTTTCCACCTCTTTATGGGCAAGCTCTATCAAAAGACTGATATGTTTTATGTAACGGTCCTGCAAAAGCCTGTCCTGCAGCATCGCGGTCAGGGTCGGGGTCAGCGACATGGTCAGGCGGAAATCGACCTTGTCCCGCAGCAGGCCGTCCATCATCCAGATCAATGGGGTATAAGTCTCGGTGATCGCCTCATAAAGCCAATCTTCTTCAAGAAAATCTTCGTGCTCCGGATGCCGGACAAAAGGCAGGTGACTGTGCAATACGAGACACAAATACCCCTTATTCATTTATCCCCCTTATGCTGATAGTTAAGGAAATCTATATAAGGCATTCAGGTTACCGCCTCCGGACCCGGGAGCCCGGCTGCAGGCGTAAAAAAGAACGTTTCGGATCCCTGCGGAAGGGACATCGGCTCCGGGACCGGATCCGCCCGCCCGTTGCCGCCGCGAGGCGCGGTTTATTTAGTTTCGCGAGATACTATCGGAGTAATCGTCCTCTCTTCTTCGCCGTCGGCGGAAACCCCGCGCACCGGTATCACCTGGGTTCCGTCCGGAAGCGCAAAACGGAGAGAAAAAGAACCGTCCGGCCTTAATTTTACCGGGACGCCCTGCACCGTGACCTTGGCATCCGGCTCGGTGGCGCCGTAAAGTATCAACTCGGTATTGACCACCATCCAGAATTTTCTGCCTTTGGCCTGTTCCCTGGGCTTGACCGGGCTGCCCGCGGAAGAAAGCCCGGGAGAAGAAAGTATCCCGGAAAACAACTCCCGCTTGATCCTTTCCTGCCAGGCTTTGCCTATCGGGGAACTCTGCCCGAAACCGAACCCCATACCGTAAAGGCGGGCGAACAACTCCTCGGGGACCATCCATTCCTCGTCGGTTATCCAGGACGGGCCGTCCAGCGGGGTACTGATCACGTTTGAACGCAGGATAGTTATGAATTCGCCGTTGGGAAGCCTTAACCCCAGGTCCACGCACCATGACCGGCCGGCTTCCTGGACGTGTATATACCAGCTTAAAGCGTCCGGCCCGACCTCGATATCGAAATATTTATGCGCGTTGCGGCTGTTGAAGACGATGTTGCTGACGTCGTAAATCCTTAAGACCTTTTTCGCTTTGTAGAAATCGTCCCCGAGACGGCCGCGCAAAGCGTCATACGTGCCGGGAATGACCTCCCAGTAGGAATATATCCAATGCGGGTCCCTGGGGTGGATGACCAGTCTGTTCTTTCCGTATGAAGCAGGCAGTTCCGTAGGCATTGACCTCAGGGAAGAACGCACGGCTTCGGGAGTGGAGAATTTCATCTTGCCCACGGCCGTTTCGCTCACGCCCAGTATTTCTTTCTCCTGCGGTAATACGGCCTGTTTAACGGCGGCCCTCCTCGACGGCTTGGCCGGCGGTTTCTTCAGCGCGTTCTTCCTGGCCGCAGGCGCAGGACGTTTGGCGGCGGCCGCCGATTTTCCCCTGGCGATTATCTTTTTGACACCGCTCTTGATCTTACGCAGAATAGCCATAAAACCCTCCCTTCAAACAAAAAGGGGATTAGTAAATCCCCTTAACGATAATCTTCCCTGCGGTTTTATTTCCATCTCACACGCGCTATTTGCGGGCCTTGTTTTTACCCGTCGCCTCTTTCAGGCCGTTTTCAAGCGTTTCGTTCATTTTAGTGATCTTCTGCAACTCCTCTTTTAAATTCTGATTGACAAGCTGCTCCTGGAGAAGGCCGTTCTTCAACGACCTGGAGTTTTCTTTCTCTTCTTCCAGCGCCTTCCGCAGATTATCCGACTCTACCATACACGCGGTCTTCTCCCGTTTCACCTTCAGCAATTCTTCTTCCTTGTCCATACGCAGCCGCATTTCGTTATCGTAATCGGAGCGTTTCTTATACGCGCTGGAACAGGAACCGACCGTCCCTATGAAAAAGATCAGTGTCAATACCGATAATATAAGAATAATCCTGTTTTTCAGGCTCTCTTCCATTTCACTACCTGACTTTGAATGATCTGGGGTTATCCGCGCCGGGATAAATCATGGTGTCTTGATCCTGCAATACGCGCCACACCGCGATCCCGTGCTTTCTGCCTTAAAGGAGGGTCCCCCGGTTATAACCCTTCAACGCGCCCGCCGTAAACCGGGGCTTCCTGCCGGCAGGAATGTCCGTTCTTCCGGAAAAGAATCCTTATCATCCCTGTCGCGTCCTGACGATCTATTTCAGGTTTTCCGTGTCCTCGGCAACCCCCGGCTCCGCTTCAGGAGTCCCGGCAGTTTCGCTGACTTTATCCATTTTAGGCAGGATGACGATCTCCACCCTTCTATTCTGTTGTCTTCCTTTTTTGCTGTCATTGGAAGCCACCGGGCGGTATTCACCATAACCGATAGCGGATAAACGTTCCGGAGAGATACCTTTATTGTCGACAAGATAATGCAGCACGCTTAAAGCGCGCGCGGAAGAAAGTTCCCAGTTGGATTTCCATCCGGAGACCTTGATGGGGACATTGTCGGTGTGGCCTTCTATGCCTACGGTGAGATCGGGGACATTTTCCTGCAGGACGCGCGCCACTTTGTCGAGGCTGGCGGAAGCTTCCTGCTTGATGGTGGATTTGCCGGAGTCAAAAAGGACATCGGCGACAAAAGTTATTACCAGCCCCTTGCCCATCCTGTCCAGCCTGACCTGCTTATCTTTTATTTCCTGGCTCAACCTGTCTTCCAGAAGCTTCTTGGCCTGCCCAAGTTCGTCGATCTGCTGGGCCAATTGTTCTATCTTCTGGGCATCCGAGCGCCTGCCTTTTTGGAATATAAACGTGCATCCGGAAAACAATGAGACCGTCAACAACGCCGCCACCGCCGAGAACAAATATCTGGAAAACATTTTTCCCCTCCTTTTAAGAATGGATTTCAATATAACATAACCGATTGTGCCAGTCAAGCTTTTTAAGGCTTCAGACGAGTATAGTCTGCTCCCTCGAAGACCCCACCGAGACCATAGCGATCTTCACTTTCAAAGTGTCTTTCAGGAACGCCAGATAGTCTTTCGCCCGGACAGGCAGCGAATTATATTTCTTGACCCCGCTGACCACCGCATCCCAGCCGCGCATCGTTTTATATACCGGGGCGGCATTCTCTATCACCTTAAGGTCATAAGGGAATTCACGGAAGATCCGGCCTTTGTATTTATAACCGGTGCAGACCTTCACCTCTTTCAGCCCGTCGAGAACGTCCAGTTTCATTATCCCGAGCTCGGAAATGCCGTTGAGCATAATGGCTTCTTTGACCATCACCATATCCAGCCATCCGCACCTGCGCGGTCTGCCGGTGGTGGCGCCGAATTCATTGCCTTTTTTTCTCAAGAATTCCCCGAAGGCGTGCGGCAGCTCCGTCGGGAACGGGCCTTCGCCGACGCGCGTGGCATAAGCCTTGGCCACCCCGACTACTTTATCTATCATTACCGGGGGGACGCCGGTGCCGGTGCAGGCCCCGCCGGAAGTCGCCGACGAAGAGGTGACGAACGGGTAAGTGCCGAAATCTATATCCAGAAAAGTCCCCTGCGCGCCTTCAAAAAGTATGTTCTTCCCGGAAGAAGAGGCCTTGTTCAACAGCTGGGTGACGTTGCAGACGTACGGCGCTATAGCCCGCCCGAATCCCAGATAGGCGCGGTATATTTCTTCGAGCTCAAACCCGGAGTGCCCGTATACCTTGCGGAAGATATCGTTTTTCTCGTTCAGGTTGTCAACGAGTTTCTCCCGGAGCACTTTCGGATCAAGCAGGTCGGCGACGCGGATCCCGCAGCGGGTGATCTTATCGGCATAGCAGGGTCCGATACCGCGCCCGGTAGTCCCGATTTTATGCTCTCTTTTATTCTCGCGCAGCTTGTCGAGTATCTTATGATACGGCATGATCACGTGCGCGATATGGGAAATCTTCAGGCGCCCTTTTATATCGATCCCCGTATCAACCAGATTCCTCACTTCTTCCAGCAGCACGGCCGGGTCGATCACCACGCCGTTGCCTATGCAGCAGACTTTTCCCCGGTGCAGGATACCGGAAGGCAGCAGGTGGAAAATATGCTCTTTGCCGGCTACGATAACGGTATGCCCGGCGTTATTGCCGCCCTGATAACGCACGATATAGTCGGCGTCCTGCGAAAGGATATCTATGATCTTTCCTTTTCCCTCGTCACCCCATTGTGTCCCGACCAAAACAGTATTCATGAACTCTCCCCTCCGACCCGGCCCTGCCCAAGGCAAAACCGGGGGAACACTTAAGGCTGCATTGAGAATATTTTCCTGGCTACTTCCGGATATTTGGCGATGAAACTCAACTCGTCGTCGACCAGCGGCTTCTGATTATGCACGTTGGCGTACCGCACAAGCTCAAGTATGCTCGTGGCCTCCGCGTCGTTCTGAAAGGCGACTTCGAGTTTCTCATAAACATTCCTGAATCCTTTTATGCCGGAATACTCGCCGGCGGTGATCTTCCTGCCGGTCTCTATTATCTCCGGTTCGCCCCTGCCCAGTTCCTCGTATTCGTAAAGTTCGTAGTTGCGCCTGTCCTTGAGCGCTCCGTCTGCGTGTATGCCGGACTCGTGCGCGAAAGCGTTGGCGCCTACACCCGGCTGGTTGATCGGGATTGAAACGCCGAAAGCGTAAGAAGCGTATTTGCAGATCTTCCAGGCGGTCTTCAGGTGTATGCCGGGATCAAGCCTGTATTCCTGCATACCGCTGCCGTATTTTATCGCCAGGATCACGGACACCAGATCGGCATTACCGGCGCGTTCTCCCATACCGTTAACGCAGGTATTAATGTAGGCGTCCTGCCCGCAATCGAGGGCGGCCTTGGCCCCGGCTATGGAATTAGCCACCACCATCCCCAGATCGTTATGACAATGCACTTCTATCGGCATCTTTACGGCGTCGGCGAGTTTAGCTATTCTTTCATATATGCTGAACGGGGTATCGCACCCAAGGGTATCGCAATACCTGATCCGGTGCGCTCCCGCGGCTTTTGCGGCCAAGGCGAACTCGATAAGGTAATCGATCCGGGTGCGGGAAGCGTCCTCGGCGTTGACTCCTATGCTTTCGGCGCCGTGGGCCGCGGCGTCCTTGACCGCCTCCGTCATCTCGCTGATCACCGATTGATGGTCAAGCTTACCCTTGAACTTATGCATAATCATCTGGTCGGAAGTGGACATAGAAAGATTCAGATGTTTGATGCCCGGCACCATCTTGAATGCCGTCCTGACGTCATCCTTGGTCGCCCTGATCCAGCCGCCCAGTCTTATGGAGGAAAGCGCCCCCATCTGCGCGAGTTCGAGGTTGGCGTTCAGATAATTGGTTTCATGCCTGGTCACCGGGAACCCGAACTCCGACTGAAAAACGCCCATCTCGTTGAGGTAAAGATTGATCATGGTCTTTTCCAGTTTCGAAAGACAAATACGCGACGTCTGTACCCCGTCCCTGTTCGTAACGTCGATCAAATAAATAGTCGGTTTGCTCATTTCTCGCTTCTCCTCTTTTATTGCCATTACCGCCGCGGGCCCTGCCCAAGCAGTTTTTTCAGGTCTTCTTTCGGGAATACTCCGCGCACGCCGAATATCTCCGTGTTCTTGAGAAGAAAAGTCGGCCCGGCCATTACCCCCAGGTCTTTGTTCAACTGTATGTTCTCCTTCAATAAAACCGTCCCCTCCGCGCATTTAGCGCAGCTCCTGATCTTCTGCGCGTCTACTCCGGAAGGCAGGCAATCTTCCCACCATGAACTGTTTATATCGCGGGAACGGCAGGAGACGTAATCCCAGAACGAACCGGGGGCGTATTTCTTCACGCACACGGCCCTTAAGTATTCCTGCGTCTCGGGTGTCCCGCGCAGCGTCTCCATTTTTCCGGCGTTGTCGGTAGCCAGAAAATGCAGTTCGGGTTTGATATCGCGCAGGCTGTCCAGCAATTCCGCGGTCTTGGCGTCATATAAACTCAGGAAAACGTCTAATTTATCCGCGCGATACGGCCTGTCCAGAAAAAAAGCTATCCCGCCGATACCGGGAGAAAGCACATAATAACCGCCCTTTAATTCCATCTTGTCCTTTAAGCCGGCGAAAGCGGTCTCTTTTTCCACTTCCGGGCCGAAAAGATACGCCGGAAGAGTGATCAATCCCAGTTTCTTGATCAACGACTCCGCTTTCTCTCCCGGGTAATAAACATAGGAAATATCCAGCCCTCCGAATACCCCGCGCAGATACGCGGTCTTGGCGTCCGTATCGCACCCCAGGCAATCCTTGAGCGTCACCACCGTCACTCCCACCCTGGACGGCTTGCTGAAAGAACAGGAAGCCGATCTTTCTCCGGGATTAACGCAGGTGCCGGACATCCCTTCCCGCTTACAGTTCATATCCGTAAAACAAGCCGGCAATATCGAAAGCACCTGTTTGTCTCCGGCTATCTCCGAGGACAACCGCAGGCTCTCCGTGCGTTTACTTTTTAACCGCGAGTCCTCCACCGACAGATCGGCTTTCACCAGATGCCTCCCCTGCCAGGACGGTTTAAGGAACAACGCGCCCTCATACTGCTGGGGATTCTCCTCCCCAGCGCTCTTGGAAAGCACGACAACCTGGATCTCGGGGATCTCCTTGACCGCCAGCCGGCTGTCCTGTTCGTTCAAACCGCTGAGCAGCACGATAAACCGCACATTGACGGCCTTCAATCTTTCCGCAGTCTTCTTCAGCGATTCAAGCGGGTCTTCCACCGTCAAGCCCGTGGCTTTCATTGATACCGATTGAGAAACAACCGAAGTAATACCAATCTTCACTCCGCCCGCATCCTTGATAATGAAGTCTTTGAGGAACGGCGCCTTGATATTGGAGGAGACCGCCGGAAGCCCGAGCGTTTTTATGTTCTCCTCCAGGAAGGCGACGCCGAAGTTGAATTCATCCTGGCCTACGGCGAGCGCGTCGTAACCGGCCAGCTGCAATCCGCGCAGATTCACCGAAGTCCTGCGTTTATCGACCTCGCTGTTCTGGCTGTAGGTATCCGCCGGCCCCCCGGCGAAGGAACTTCCCGAATCCACCAGCAAGAAATTCTTATTGCGGCCGCGCAGCGTCCTGACCAGGGCGGCGCGCCTGGCTATCCCGCCGTCCGGTTCACGCGGACAATTACAGGGATAAATCATAGCGTGGGTATCACCGGTGCAGGCCAGGCTTATTTCAACTGCGGCATGCGCAGTCGCAGGGAACAGCAGACATAGAGACCAGAACGCGATACCGCATATTACCGCTTTCAGCGCCGCAACGGGATTATTCATATTTTTATCACCTTGGTATAAAGGACATTCTCTATTTTTCTGACCTTCTCCAGTATCTCCGGAGTAAGCGGGCTGTCCACGTTCAGCACGGAGATGGCCGTGCCCCCGGCGCTCTGCCTGCCGAAGCTCATGGCGGCGATATTGACGTTATACTGCCCCATCAACGACCCCAGGCCGCCGATTATCCCGGGCACATCCCGGTTGCGGATAAAAAGCATTTCCCCTATCGGGGAACATTCCACGTAGTAATCGTCTATTTTCACTATGCGCGGCTGTTTATTGGCGGCCAGCGTGCCGGCGATCCTGCGCGATTCTTTGTCGGTCCTTATTTCCAGCTGGATCAGGGTAACGAATTCCTCTTCCTTGGGAGACTTCGTCTCCGTGATATTGATGCCGCGTTCTTTGGCCAGCGAAGTGGCGTTGATGAAATTTACCGTTTCCTTCAGTATGGGAGAAAGCAGTCCTTTGGCGAGCGCCATGGTCAGCGGCGTCAGGTTATACTTGATGATGTCCCCGACATAGGTGATCTTTATCTCCTGGAAGCGGCCTTCGACGAGCTGCCCGGCGAAGATACCCATCCGTTCGGCGAGTACCGTGTACGGTTCCAGCACCTTGTAAACTTCGCTCTCCAAAGAAGGATAATTGGCGGCGTTGCGGATGCCGCGGCCCAGCAGGGCGTCGCGCACTATTTCGGCGACTTCGATAGAAACATTCACCTGCGCCTCTTCCGTGGAAGCGCCCAGATGCGGAGTAACGATGACATTGTCCAGCTTCAGCAGTTCGCTGTCCGGGGAGACCGGCTCTTTCTCAAAGACATCCAGCGCCGCTCCCGCGACCTTGCCTTCCTTTACCGCCTCCGCTAAAGCCGCTTCGTCTATGATCCCGCCGCGGGCGCAATTCACCAGGCGCACGCCTTTTTTCATAAGCGCGAACTGTTCAGTGGAAATAAGATGTTTGGTGTCCGCGGTCAAGGGAGTATGGATCGTGATAAAATCCGACCTCTTGAAAAGTTCTTTCAGTTCCACGATCTCGATGCCCAGCGCTTCCGCCACTTCGCGGGAGAGGAACGGGTCGAAAGCCAGCACTCTCATCCCGAAGGAAAACGCGCGCTTGGACACTTCGGTGCCGATCCTTCCCAGCCCGACGATCCCCAGGGTCTTGCCGTAAAGCTCGACGCCCATGAATTTGGAACGCTTCCATTCGCCCTTCTTCACCGAGGCGCTGGCCTGCGGGATACTCCTGGCCAGGGAGAGTATCATACTCACCGTGTGTTCCGCCGTGGACATAGTGTTGCCGGCCGGAGTGTTCATCACGATGATCCCCTTTTGCGTGGCGGCTTCGAGATCGACATTGTCAAGCCCGACGCCGGCCCTGCCGATGACCTTCAGCCTCCCTGCCGCGGAGATCACTTCTTTAGTCACCTTGGTGGCGCTGCGCACTATCAGGGCGTCATAACCGCCGATGATCTCTTGAAGCTGCGCCGGGGTCAGGTCGGTCCTGACGTCAGCCTGCAATCCGCTGCTCTCCAGTAGTATTTTAAGCCCCTCTTCGGAAAGGGGGTCGCTCACCAGTATCTTAACCATCGTCCACCTCCGCGTTCAACCGGGATTCACGCCGCAAATCCCGGGTTCAATCCTGCAAAAACACTTCCTGGGCGGCTTTCACTCCGCTGCCCAAAGAAAACTTATATCCCATTTTGTTCAACACTTTCTCCAGACAGGATATCCCCACTATGATATCGAATTCCTCGATATATCCCATATGCGCTATCCTGATAAGTTTGCCTTTCATTTCGTCCTGGCCTCCGGCAATGGTAACGCCGTAAGTATCGCGCATCATCTTGACCAGTTTTTCCCCGTCCACTCCGGCGGGGACATTGACGGAAGTGACCACGTCGGAAGCCGCGGAAGGGGCGAAAAGCACCAGCCCCAGCGCCTTCATCGCCGCGCGCACCGCCTCCGCCAGCCTGTGATGCCTGGCGAAAATATTCTCCAGACCATCCCGCTTCATTATCTTCAGGCTTTCATTCAGGGCGATCAACAGAGTGATCGCCGGGGTAAAAGCGGTATCGGTCTTATCTATGGCCTTCTTAGCCAGCCTCAAGTCCCAGTAATAACGCGGGGACTTCGACGTCTCCACCAGTTTCCAGGCCTTGGCGCTTACGGAAATGAATCCCAGTCCGGGAGGAAGCATCAACCCTTTTTGCGAACCTGAAACACAGACATCCACTCCCCAGGCATCGGTCTTCAATTCTATCGCGCCCAGCCCGCTGATGGCGTCCACCACCAGGACAGCCGAGGAATCGCGCACGGCTTCCCCAAGTCCGCGGATATCGAAAGTCACGCCGGTGGAAGTTTCGCAGAGAGTGGCGAATACCGCTTTGATCGACGGCTTTGCTTTCAGGGCCGCGCTTACAGCCCGCGGATCCGCCGCTTTGCCCCACTCCACTTCTATCACTTCCGCCTCTATGCCGTAAGCCCTGCAGATCTCGCTCCATCTCTGGCCGAATTTTCCGCCTTCCACGACCAGCGCCGTATCTCCCGGGGACAATAAATTGGCCACCGCGGTCTCCATCGCTCCGGTGCCGGAGGAAGAAAGCACGAAAACATCCCTCTCCGTCTGGAAAATATATTTCAGGCCGGCAAATGCTTCTTTCAATTCCGCCTGGAACTGGGGCGTGCGATGATGAATGATCGGCCTTGCCTGCGCCGAAGACACTTCCGGCGGTAAAGGGGTCGGCCCCGGCGTCAACAGATAATTCTTCCTCATTTTCGAAACCTCCCGATGCTGAAACGTTATTTCTTGCTGATGATCACTTCGTCCACTAATCCGTATTCTTTCGCTTCCTCGGCCGACATAAAGAAATCCCGGTCGCTGTCTTTTTGTATCCTTTCCAGGCTCTGCCCGGTATGCTTGACGAGGATATCGTTGATCTTATCGCGCATTTTAAGGATCTCGCGGGCATGGATGGAGATGTCCTCCGCCACTCCCTGCACGCCTCCCCAGGGCTGGTGTATCATAATGCGCGAATGCGGCAGGACGAACCTCTTGCCTTTAGTGCCGGCGCCGATAAGAATGGCGCCCATGCTCGCGGCCTGCCCGATGCAATAAGTGGCCACGTCGCATTTCATAAACTGCATTGTATCGTATATCGCCAGGCCGGCGGTCACCACTCCTCCGGGGGAATTGATGTAAATATTTATGTCCTTCTTGGCGTCCTCCATCTGCAGAAAAAGCATCTGGGCGATGACCAGGTTGGCGATGTTATCGTCTATCGGCGTGCCGATGAAGATGATCCTGTCCTTCAACAGCCTGGAGTATATATCATACGCCCTTTCATAGCCGCGCGAAGTCTGCTCTATGACCATCGGAACAAGCGTCTGCATTTTTTCAGTCATCAACGCACCTCCTTAAAGGGTCCCGGCCGCGCCGGAGGCACGGACCGGAAAGAATACTTTACGCACTAATCCTTTATTTTCCACTCCGCGTTCTTCATCAGGAATTCGATGACCTTGCGCGGCAGGTGTTCATCCTCTTCTATCTTTTCTCTCCTGGCCACCTCCGACAAAACAAGATACATCTTTACCTGCGTCCTGGCTTCCGGCTCCAGCTTCTTTCTTAATTCCGCTTCCTCGGCTTCCAGTTTTTCGGCCGGCACGCCCTTCATCGCCAGATCCATCTTTGTCTGGCGGAGCATATCGTTAAGCTGACGGTCGACCAGCGGCTGGGGCAGTTTAAAATCCAGTTTCCCGGACAGCCCCTCAAGCAAAGCGCTCTCCACCGCCTGGCGCTGCTGGTTCTCTTTGCGCAGGGCGATCTGGCGTTCCAGGGCTTTTTTCAATTCCGCTATCTCCGGATACCCGAGGCTGCGCGCCAGATCGTCGTCCGCCGCCTCCGCCTTGCGGGATTCTTTGATGGTTTCCAGGTTGCGGTTCACTTCGTCGGCGTCAACGCTTATCCTCTTATACTCCAGTTTTATACCCTTATATTCACCCAGTTTTATCTCCGGACTGACGTCCACTTTCGCCTTGAAAGAAAGCGCGGATTGATCAAGCTTAACGTCCGAGAACTCCGGCAGCGCCACCACATCGAGCTTCTCCTGTTCGACCGCTTTATTGTAAACTTCCGGCAGCAGCTCTTTCAATACGAGTTCGTGCGCGGCGGCGTAGAACTTTTTCTCCAGGATCTCGCGCGGCACGTGCCCCGTCCGGAAACCCGGGTATTTCGCCTGCGTGCCTATCTGTTTGAAGGCGCTGTCGAATTTATTCTTCACGACTTCGCCGGATACCGCCACCGTTATTTCCCTGATCGTACTGTCCACTTTCTTTGTTTCCGTTTTCATGATACTTGCCTTTCTTGAGACTGTTGTGCGCGGTGATTTTATTTCTCGGCCGGCGGTCTAATCTCTATTTTCTATTGTCGATACGATGTTAGCTGCCGCGTTCACTCTTTAGAACGCCGTTTCCGCGGCCCTCTGCCTCTACATACTGAACTTCTCTCCCAGGTAAACTTCCCTGGCCTTGGGATTATTTATCAAGTCCGCCGCAGTGCCGGAGATAAGGATCTTTCCGTCCGCGATAAGATAAGCCCTGTCGGTTATGGAAAGGGTCTCCCGCACGTTATGATCGGTAAGCAATATCCCCAGGCCGCGGTTACGCAGGTCCCTGATTATGCCCTGCGCTTCGCTGACCACTATCGGATCGATGCCGGAAAAAGGCTCGTCCAGCAGTATAAAGGACGGGTTAGTGACCAGCGCGCGCGTGATCTCCAGCCGCCGTCTTTCCCCGCCGGAGAGCGTGAACGCCTTGTTCTTGGCGAGGTGCGCGATGTTCAATTCCTTCAGCAGGCTCTTCAGGCGTTTTTCGCGTTCCATACGGTTGATGGGTAGCGTTTCCAGTATCGCCATAATGTTCTCTTCCACCGTGAGTTTCCTGAACACCGAGGCTTCCTGGGCAAGATAACCGATACCGAACCGCGCCCTCTCATGAATACTTAAGCCGGTTATATCCTGATTATCGAAAATGATCTCCCCCCGGTTGGGCGGGATAATACCGACGATCATATAAAACGTGGTGGTTTTTCCCGCCCCGTTGGGCCCGAGCAGCCCCACGATCTCACCGCGTTTTACCAGGATATTGATCCCTTTGACGACTTCCCTGCCGTCATAACTCTTGCAAAGGTCCTTAGTTTCCAAAAGATGCATTCATCTTCTCCGTGGAATTGATGATCAGCTTCGGCTTACCGGACAATACTATGCGTCCGTCGGAAGCGTTGTATACCGCTTCATCGCTGTAGGAAATGTTCTCTCCCCGGACGACTTTAACGTTGCCCCTGGCGACTATTTTATCCAGGCTGCCGTTGATATCCCTGCCGCTCTTGGCCGCGCCTTCCCTGCGGGAAAAATACACCGTCATCTCGTCGCTGTAGACCTGGGCGTCCGGCCTGTCTATCTTGACGTTGTTCTTGAAGACCGCCACGTTCTTGGCGTAATCTATATCCAGCGGCCCGTCGCAGGTAACGACGACCTTGACCTTATCCTCCGCCGCCGCGGCCGGGTTATCCGGGGTTATCTCCGCCTTGACGTTCTTTTTCAGAGTGACCTGGCTCAATTCCGGCCTGCCGCTGGCCCCCAGGGCGTTGGCGATCATATTCTCCCGTTCGATATTCACCTCATCGGGAGTGGCGACCAGCTGGTTCTTCCTGTCCCAATCAAGCGAATCGGTGGTGAGCGTGACCCCGGAAGTGGTGGTGATGAAAACATTGTCTTCCAAATGCACCACCCCCGCTTCCCTGTGAAAAACCCCCTTGTCGGCGGTCAAGCTGACATTATCGTCCTCGCCGTAAAGATTGCCTTTTACTTCCTTAAGGTTGACTTTATCGTCAAGGATGTCGGCGCTTTTTCCGGAGACATCCCAGGACTTCCTGCCTTTTTCCCCGTAACCGGATATGGAAAAATCGTTTATCTGCTGCGGGGCATCCTGTTGTTTGGCTTCCTGCGCGTTCTGCGCCGCGGCTGCGGCCAGCGGCGCCAGCAATAAAAAGACGGCCAGGATGCCTTTATACGTCATAATACTTTCCGATAAGTTCTTCCCATCGGCCGCGCGCCTTCAGGATCAATTCCGCGACCTCGCGCACCGCTCCCCTGCCTCCGGAACGGGCCGTCACGTATACGGCGGCGCGTTTTATTTCTTCGCAGGCGTTGGCTACCGCGACCGGCATTCCGACCCTTTTCATCATACAGAGATCTACCAGATCGTCGCCCACGAAACACGCCTCTTCGGCGCTTCTGCCGTATTTTACAAGGATCTTATCCAGCACGGAACTTTTCGGGGAAACGTTCTCGTAAACCGCATCCACCCGCATATCCCTGGCGCGTGGTTTGATCGCCTTCGACCCCTTGGCGGTTATCAGGACCGTGGGAATGCCTGCCCTCTTCAACAGGTAAACCCCCAGGCCGTCGTGCACGTCGAAGAACTTGGAATCGCGGCCCCGGGAATCGTAAATGATCCTGCCGTCAGTGAGCACTCCGTCGACGTCCAGCAGCAACAGCCCGACTTTGCCCGCTTTATCTTTCAATCCGGCTGCGGCAGCAGGCAGAGCGGCCCCGGCCGTCATTATATTAACCCGGCTTTCAGCAGGTCCTGGACATCAAGCAGGCCCACGGGCCTGGATCTATCGTCCACCACGGGAAGTTCGTCTATCTTTTTCTCCTGCAGCAGGCGGACGGCTTCCGCGACCAGCATTTGAGGTTTCACGCGTACCGGATCAGCCGTCATCACTTTCTTGACCGGCAATTCCGTGATCTGCAGGCCGGATTCCAGGTTGCGGCGCAGGTCTCCGTCGGTGAATATACCGCTCAAGCGGCCTTTGGCGTCCACGACAGAAGCGCTGCCGGCGCGCGCGTGCGTGATCTTCAACAGCACCGCGGAGACCCTGGTGTTCTCCGTGACCACCGGGTTGGCGGAGCCCTTGCGCATAATATCCTCGACCTTCAAGAGCAGCCTCTTGCCCAGCGCCCCGCCCGGATGATAAAAAGCGAAATCCTGTTCCCTGAAATTACGCAGGTCCACCAGGCAGACCGCCAGCGCGTCGCACATCGCCAGCATCGCGGTGGTGGAAGAAGTCGGCGCCAGCCCCAAAGGGCAGGCTTCTTTATGCACGTACGTGTTCAACACGGCATCGCTGTATTTCGCCAGTGACGAAGACACGTTCCCGGTCACGGCGACGACGTTCGTCCCCATCTTCTTAAGTATCGGCAGCAGCCTGCGGACTTCGTCGGTCTCGCCGCTGTTGGAAAGAATGACCACGGCGTCCTCCCTGGTGACCCTGCCCAGGTCGCCGTGGATAGCTTCCGCGGAATGCAGAAAAAGGCTCGGGGTCCCGGTGGAAGCGAGGGTAGCGGAAAGTTTCTGCCCTATGATACCCGCCTTACCCATACCGGTGACCACCACCCTGCCTTTGCAGGACCTGATGATCTCGACCGCGCGGCGGAAATCGCCGTTAAGGGTGTCTTTCATCCCCAGCACGGCTTTCGCTTCTATATCGAAAACCTGTTTGGCCCGTTTCAATAGATCCATTTATGCACCCTCTTTCAAACTGTCGTGTATCCCGCGCACCCGGAAAAGCAGATCATCGAGCATCTCGAACCCTATCATATTCGGCCCGTCGCAGGGGGCATTATCGGGGTCAGGGTGCACTTCCAGGAAAAGACCGTCGCAGCCGAAGGCGACGGCGGCGCGCGCCAGCCCTTCCACGAATTCCCTCTGTCCGGAAGAAGAGCCGCCTTTGCCTCCCGGAAGCTGCACGCTGTGCGTCGCGTCGTAAATCACCGGATAACCGGTGCGGCGCATTATAGCCAGGCTGCGCAGGTCGCTGACCAGATTATTATAGCCGAAAGAAAAACCCCTGTCCGTAAGCAATATCTTCCTGTTGCCGCAGGCCTCGGCTTTCGCGACGATCGGAGCGATATCCCAGGGAGCAAGAAACTGCCCCTTTTTGATATTTACCGCCCTGCCGCTGCGCGCGGCTGCAACGACCAGATCGGTCTGCCTGCAGAGAAAAGCGGGGATCTGCAGGACATCCAGGACCCTGGCGGCCGCCGCGACTTGTTCGCAGCAATGCACGTCGCTTAACAGCGGAACGCCGAGCGTCTTCTTGACCCCGGCGAGGATCTTCAATCCCGCCTTGATGCCCGGCCCGCGGAAAGAATTACCGGAAAGCCGGTTGGCCTTGTCATAACTGGCCTTGAATATATACGGGATACCGTGCGCCGCCGCGATATCCTTTATCTTACGGCCTACGGAAAGGCAGTGCCGTTCGGATTCGATTACGCACGGCCCGGCAATAAGCACCGGCCCGCGTCCCCCTCCCGCTTTCACTTTCCCGCCTATAGATACTTCTCTCGTGAGCGCTTTCATTTCTCCGCCGCCTCCATAGCCGCTTTTACCCGTTCCAGGTCCTCGGCGGTATCCACGCTGATAGTCTCGCAGCGCGTCTCTATCACCTTGATGCGGTAACCGGAATCCAGAACCCGGAGCTGTTCGAGTTTCTCGATCTTCTCCAGCGAAGAAGGCGGCATATTCTTGTATGTAAAAAGAAAGTCTTTCGTGTAACCGTACATCCCGATGTGCTTATAATATGCCGGCGACGCCACTTCGGAGTTTGCCGCGCGGTGCGGAATGGCGGCCCGCGAGAAATATATCGACTGGTTATTCCTGTCAAAAACGACCTTGACCACGTTCGGATCGTTTATCTCGGATTCTTTCTCTATCCTCTTCGCCAGCGTGACCATCACCGCCGAGCCGTCGCCGAGCAAGGCCTGCGCCAGCTGGTCGACCATCACCGGCTGCAAAAGCGGTTCATCCGCCTGTATATTTACCACGGCTTTGACGTCCAGCGGGTAAACGACTTCGGCGATCCTGTCGGTGCCGCAGGTATGCGCCTTGGCGGTCATCACCGCCTTACCGCCGAATCTCTTTACCGTCTCGGCGACCCTTTCGTCGTCGCAGGCGACCAGCAGATCATCCAGCAGCTTTGCGCGGCGCGCCCGCTCCCAGACATGCTGGATCATCGGCTTGCCGGAAATATCCGCCAGCACTTTGCCTTCCAGCCTGCTTGAAGCGTAACGGGCGGGGATCACGCCGATCACATCCATCAACGCACCTCCCGGGATGAACACTCTTTGATCTTGCGTAACAATTCTTCCCTGTTGGTAACGGCAGTGCCCAGTTTGCTTACCACTATCCCGGCGGCAAAATTGGCGATATGCGCGGCCTCCGCTTTCTTAGCGCCGCAGGCCAGGGCCAGCGTAAAAGCCGAGATCACCGTGTCCCCCGCGCCGGAAACATCGAACACTTCCTGCGCCACCGTGGGGATGCTGATACTCCCGCCGTCCTTCTCGAAAAGGGCCATACCCTGTTCTCCCATAGTCACCAGTATGGATTCCAAGTCCAGGTAACGCATAACCTGCCCGGCCGCCGCCTTCACTTCTTCCAGGGTGGAGATCTTGTCGCTGTTAACTTTAAAATTATTCGTGGTATCGGTCAGCTTCAGGTTCCTTACCGCGTTCTCCAGTTCCTTGCGGTTGGGAGTTATGGATGTGACCTTCCTGTAGAGCTGAAAATGTTCCTCTTTGGGGTCGACATTCACGATCTTGCCTTTTTTACCGGCGAGAGAAAGCACGCCGGCGAGCAGCTGGCTGTTGACGACGCCCTTCCCGTAATCCTCGATGATCACCGCGGAGAAACCGTCGATGTTGGCGGCGACGAAATCAAGTATCTTTTTATTCGTCTGCGCGGAAAGCGGATGCGTGTGCTCCCAGTCCACCCTCACTACCTGCTGATGCCCGGCGATAATGCGGGTCTTTACGGTAGTATGCCTGCGCGGGTCGCGGACTATGCCGGAAACATCCACGCCCCTTTCTTTCAAGGCGGACGATAGGACCGCCGCGTTCTTGTCGGCGCCGACCACCCCCGCCAGGCAGACCTCGGCGTCCAGGGCGCTGATATTATACGCCACGTTCGCCGCCCCTCCGGGCACGAAACTGTGCTTCTCCGCCCAAACCACGGGCACCGGCGCTTCCGGGGATATCCGGTCCACCTTACCCTGTATGTACTCGTCCAGGATAAGGTCGCCGATAACCAGGATACGCGCTTTATCGTATGCGGAAATTATTTTTTCATACCCGGATATTTTCATATCTTTTCCATTACCGCCTGCGCGAAAAGCGGCAGCATTATTTCATGATGCCCTATAATATAATAGCCTCTGCCACCGGGCAGCACCGGACGGCAGACGATATTCTGCGCCGGCCTGTACTGCTGTATCATATCGAAGTTAGCGGCCGTGAAATTCTTCACTTCCGCGCCCAGGTTGCGCGCCAGATTCAAAGCCTTCAGGAATACTTCCGGCATAATTACCGCCGAACCGAAATTCAACAGCACTCCGCCGTTGTTCAACCCGCGTATTTCCCCGGTCAGAGCCAGAAAATCCGCGTAACTCGCCTGCCCCGCTGCCGCTGGATCGAAAGACGGATGCTGGTGTATGATATCCGTGCCGATGGCCACATGCACGCAGACCGGAATGCCGTAAACTCCGGCGGCGCCCAGCACGCTTAAACGTCTGTGGGGAAGTTTCGCGCCGTTGATGCGCGAGCCCACGGCGCAGCCGAACCCCTGTCCCGCGGCCGCGCCATTCTTGACGGCGTTATTAATGAACTCTGCGGTCTCCCTGCCCATGCCAAAATCGCCCGCGGCCAACCCTGCCGCAACATCCTCGGAAGTCTTGCCCTGCAGGGCTATTTCAAAATCATGTATCACCCCGGCGCCGTTCAAACAAACGCAGGTGATGATCTTTTTTTTCATCAACTCGATGATCACCGGGCCGAGACCGCATTTTATGACGTGCGCTCCGGCCATAAAAATAACCGCCTTATTCCCGCGCCTTGCCCGCACCGCGGCGTCCACTATCGAACGCAGATCGGCGGCCCGCAAGATACCCGGCAAAGAGGAGAAAAAAGAAACGAAACCCGCGCCCTTTCTGGGAGGGCGGGCGAAATCACCGGCGGAAACTTTACTTTTCCGGCTCTTGACGGAATATGTCCTAACCTTACTGAGATCAAGCACTCTTGTTTCTCCGATGTATCCGCGGGACACAAACGATCGCTTATGCAGGAAGTAATAACTTTAGCACAAAACAGACTGCCAGTCAACCATCAGATTGCCGGGATTCAAGGCGGGAAATACTATTCCGGCGTTATCTTCACGCGCCGGTTTTTAACAGAACCGCCGCTCTATTCAGCATTCTGTGCCGCCTCTTCGCCTTCAGTTTCGCTGAAAAACGCGCGGCCGCGCCCCTTCGCCAGATAAAAAATAACCCAGGAATTCCAGGAAATGGAGATCGACATCAACAGCACAAGCAGCCCGGGAAGCGACGACACCGTAAGCTGGTGCGATTGTTCCAGCTTTTGCAGGGTCTCCTTCTGATATTCGTCCTTATAGCGCCGGGTCACTTCCTGTTTTTGCTCCTCATAATTCTTCTCCGTGTATTCTTTAAGCGAAACGAAGATATTACGCCCGGAAAAAGGGATAAAACTCACCGCTATCAGCGCCAGGCTTAACAGACAGACAGCGAGAATGAACTTCCTGCCCCAATCTTTCTGCTTGAGCAGATAGATACCTCCCACCAGGGAAAATACCGGGATCAAAGAATCGGTAAACAGCCTTATATGCGAATAAGGAAAAGGGAAAGCACCGATATTGTTCATATAGAAAGAACGCAGGTCCAGCAGCGACAATACCCCCAGCGCTCCGGAGATTATAAACCAGGTCCCTATCACTTTAATTCCCAGGAAGACATTTTTACGCATAATCATATTCTCCGTATTTTTACTGCCAGATCCCGGCCTGCTTCATAAAACAGGCGCCTGCGGTAGTCTTGATACCGTAAGCAGTCGCTTTCTTGACGGCTTCGGGGGATTCCGAGCCGGGCTGCATCCATATCTCTTTGATCCCCATAGACCTGCATTCCTCGATTATCTCCAGGGTGACCTCGGGAGGCACAACGGTAATTACCAGGTCGGGGACCGCGTCGAGTTCTCTTAAACCGCGCTTGATCTGCCTGCCGAGGATATGACCGTTGCGCGGATTGATCCCCTGCACATTAAAGCCGTGTTTTATCAGATCCTTGAATATGCGGTAGCCTAATTTAAATTCTTTTTCGGAAACGCCCACCACCGCTATTTCCCTGCTGTGTATCAGACGGAAATCGGCGTTACCCGCGTCTAAATGCCTGTGTTTTTTTCTATCATACAAAGGACACATTATTGTCTCCGGCAAAAAGCACTGTATAGAGGCTTGAGTATGAAGTAAAGAATACCCGCTCCCGGCATTGTTTTTACTCTATACACACTGCTCAATACTCGATCGATCTTTAATACTCAATACTTGTAATGTTTTATTTTAACTTATACAAACCCTTTTTCAAGAACTTTTACGCGGCCGGGACGCTCTTCAACGCCGGACTTTAGCGAGTATTTCCAGGGCTTTGAGCAGGACTTGCTGCGGTTGTATACTTTTCATACAACGGTTATCAACGCAGTCTGTCTTGTAGCAGGGTATTTTACAGCCGCATTCACCGCGGATGACCTCGCTTCTCTGCGCAGGCCTGGGCCCGGTGAGCAGCGGGTCGGTAGGCCCGAAAAGAGCTATTATGCGCCCTTTCCCCCCCGCGCAATTAGCGATATGCAGCGGCCCGGAATCTGCGGAAATGAACAGATCCAGTCTACGGCTGACTGCGGCGAATTGCCTTATGCCGGAACGGCCGCAGGCTATGACCGCGGGAAGACCGGCGCGCACACCGGAAGCGATCTCCTGCGCCAAAGGAATGTCCTGAACTCCGCCTGTGATCACTATGCGGCATCCGGCCTCTTCTGCCAGCATTCCTGCCAGCGATCTCCAGTATTCTACAGGCCAGCGTTTAGGCATCCAATTGCCACCGGGATTGATGCCGACCAAAAGCTCCGCCGGTTTTACGCCGTTTTCTTCAAGGAATAAACCTGCCGCGCGCTCTTCTTCAGGCAGAACGAATAATTCCGGGTCCCTGACGCAGACCGGAAAACCCGCGCCTTCCAATACGCCCAGGTAATAATCTATGCGGTGGACTTTCAACGGGTCTGGTGCCTGCGGGGCGCAGGTCAGCAAAAATCCTCTCTTGGAAGTGTAATACCCTATCCGCTCCGGGACACCGCTTAATCGGCAAAGCAAGGCGCGGCTGAAAGAACGGTGCAGCAGGAAGACGGCGTCGAACCCGGCGGAAGAGATTTCTTTTATGAATTTCATCTTGCCGAAGAACCCGCGCTGCCCGCCTTTCTCGTCAAAAGCGATAAGCCGCTCTATGTGCGGGTTACCCTCAAGAACAGGAAAACATCTCGGCGGAAGTATACAGGAAATCCTGCTGTCCGGAAAGATACGGCTTAAGTTGGCGATCACGGCGGTGGAAAACAAAACATCCCCCAGCCAATTCACGTTGAAAACCGCGATCTTCCCGGTCCTGCCTGACCTCCGCCGACTATGAGCGTTCATCTTATCTATGCCTGTGTTCGCGTATAAAATTATAATAGCCGCTCACCTGGAACCAGAACACGAAAGAACTGCCGGAATGCTCCGAGATACGTATTCGTTTCAACGCCAGCAGATCTTTATCCCCTGTTTTCTGCCTGGGATGGGTGGCGAAGGCAAATTCGTAGCCGGCTTTCTGCACCGCGTCCTTGACCCTCCCGTCGAAAAAACCGCAGGGATAAGCGAACATCTTTACCGGTCTGCCCAGTTTGTCCTCCAATATTCTGCGTGATCCGGCAAGCTCACCGGAGAGATCTTCGGCGGAAGCCACTTCCGGAAGTATGCAATGCCGCAAGGTGTGGCTGCCGAAGCTGATCAAGCCGGAAGCCTGCATCAGCCTGATCTCATCCCAGGAAAGGCGGTCGGACCTGCCGACTTCGTTGATAATGATAAATATGGACGCGGGCAGTCCGTATTTCTTCAGCACCGGGAAAGCTTCCGTGTAATTGTCCTTATAGCCGTCGTCGAAAGTTATCGCCACGGTATGCGGCGGCATTTTCCGGTTCATTTTTATATTACGGGAGAATTCTTCCGCCGGGATCACGTGAAAACCGCGCGTCTTCAAAAACCGCATCTGTTTATCGAATGTTTCCGGAGAAACCGCCAGGCGGCTGGACGCGCCGGCTCCCGGAGCCACCGAATGATACATCAATATAGCCGGGGTATAATTGAACCGCAGGACGACGGCCAGCAGAACCAACGCCCCCGCGATGATCCCCAGGAGCGCCAGAATAACGCGTTTTATCCAGGTAAACATTCTTTATATACCTCCTCTGTCCCGCAAACCATCCCTTCCAGTGAAAAACCGGCGCTGATATATTCTCTGGCGCGCGCGCCCAGGGCCGACATCATCCTCTCATCCGCCAGTAATGTCTTTACGGCGGCGGCGAGCGCCGGAGGATCCGCGGGCTTCACCAGCAGCCCGTTCTCTCCGTGCCTTATCAATGTTCTTATCCCGCCCACATCCGACCCCACCGCGGGCAGGGCGCAGGACATCGCCTCCATCAGGCTCAACCCCAGCCCTTCCGACAAAGAAGGCATCACGAAGAGATCCATAACGGAAAGCGCCTGCCTGGTATCGGAAACAGAATCCTTCAAATAAAGTTTCTCCAGCACGCCCAGTTCCCGCGCCCGGGCAATTATCGCCTCTTTCATCCTGCCTTCGCCGACTATCAGGAACGCGGCGTCCGGGAACGCCTGCAGGATGGCCGGCATTGCCTCCACGAAATACAGGTGCCCCTTGACGTCGGAAAGCCTGCCGATGGTGCCGATTATCCTTGCGTCCGGAAGCCCGAGGCTTTGCCTTAGACTGCTGCGCGCGGCCTTCTCCGCGCTGCGGCGCAATCCCGGCGAAAAGAAATCCGTGTCTATTCCGTTGGGCACCAGCCTGATAATTTCCGGACTGACCCGCAGGTCGCGGATAAGATGTTCTTTCACCTGGCTGCTCACCGCGATCACCCTGCTGCCGGAGAACGGCAGTATCCGCCGCAGCAGCCTGGGTTTGAAGAATCCGTGACAGGTGGAAATATACGGCCTGCCGGTAAGACTTTTAATCCCGGCGGCGAGTACCTGGGTCACCCTGGTATTGGCATGCAGTATATCTATCCGCCGCCCGCCTATTTCAGGGGCCAGCTTTACCAGGCTCAAAAGCACCCTGAGGCTGAGAGCGGATTTTGTCCTTATCGGGATATCGATCACGCTTATTCCAGAGGCGGAAAACTTAGCGAGATTGGCCTGTTCTCCGGGACAAACAGCCGGGGCGCAAGCCAGAAAAACCCCGTGCCCTCTTTTTTTCAGGGCCGACCCCAGAAAAAAACAATAGTTGGCGATCCCCCCCACATTAATATGATTGGCCAGAAAAAGAATATTCATACCATCAGCCGGCAAACCGCCTCAAAGACCTCTTCCGGGGAGATCCCGCGCATACAGGCCTTCGTCCGGCAGGAATTCTTATAGCAAGGGACGCATTTTAGTTTCTTCGCGATCACCGCGCACTTCTCCGCCGGAGGCATATGCCTGCGCGGATCTGTAGGCCCGAACAAAGCCACCAGCGGGACCTTGCGCGCTGCGGCGGCGTGCAGAGCGGCGGAATCGCAGGAAACGTATACCCGGCATTTTCCTATTAAACAGGCAAGCTGGTTGATATCGGCGGTCATTCCGCAGGCGTTGATCACCGACTTCGGAGATTTGACCATTCCGATGATCCGTTCCGCCTGTTTACGTTCGCTCTCGGTGCCGGTAAGCACTACGCGGATGTCCCGTCCGCAAAGCAGGTTTATTAAACCGGCTATCTTCTCCTCCGGCCAGTTCTTGCTTGTCCAGCGCTTGCTGGCGCTGATGTTAATGCCTACCAGCGCCTGGTTCTCCGCCGCCCAGGCCTGGGAAAGCACTTCCCTCGCGGCAGCTTCGTCGGCGTTATCCGGCCAAAGTTCCAAAGCTTCAGAAGCATACGACATTCCCAGCGGACCCAGGACGCGGAACTGATGTTCCACAGGGCCGCAGCAGCCGGGCAGGTCTTTAATACCGCGGTTCAGCAGCCGCCCCAGTTTACCGTTACGGTATCCCAAACGCTGGGGAGCTGCGCTCAGCCAACTCAAAAGATGGCTCTTGCGGTTATTCTGGAAATCTATGGCGATATCGAAACCGCGGCGCCTTAGAACGGAGCCCCACTTCAGGACCCCGGCCAGTCCTTTATCCTTGTTTTTCAGGTCGCAGACGATCAAATCATCTACATACGGGCAGCGCAGCAATACTTCGCGGCAAAGCTCTCCGGTCAAGACACTGACGCGGAATCCGGGCCCGAGCCTGCGTTTTACCGCTCCGATCGCCGCCGTGGACAAAACAGCGTCTCCTATGGAACTTAACTTGATGATCAAAGCCCTGCGCTCATTCAAGCATTCATTGTATACTTCCAAAGTTCCCGCGGCCATATTCTCGACCGTATATTTACTTTTCACCTTTACGTACGCGGCTTCGGAAAGACGGCGGGCCAGCCTGGGGTCCCGGTAAATACGCGCCGCCGCCAGGGCGATCGCCGCCGGGTCCGAAGGAGGAACCAACAGGCCCGTTACCCCGTCCTCGATGATATCCACCACCCCGCCTACTTTGCTGGCCACCACCGGGACGCCGGAAGCCTGCGCCTCTATGATCACCCTGCCGAAAGCCTCCGGTGTGGTCGTGGATAAAACCAACAAATCAAGTTCGGAAAGCAGCGCGGGGATATCCTTTTGCGTGCCGAGGAAACTGGTGCAATTCCAAAGCCCGAGGCGCTTGGTCAAAAGCAGCAACTGTTCTTTGTAAGCGGCCTTGGATTCGGGAGCGTCGCCCACCACCCAGACCTTCAGTTCCGGCACCAGCCTGGCCAATTTAGCCATTCCTTTAATGAAAAAAAGGTGCCCTTTCAGGGGAGTTATCCGGCCGATGATGCCGACATTGAAAACCTTCTTTCTCTTTTCATCCGGGGCCGAATAAGTGAATCTGGACAATTCCACCCCGCGCGGCACGAGCCTGATCCTCTCGTAGGGCACGCCGAAATCGTCCATCATATGGCGGCCGATAACATTGCCGGGAACGATCACCTTTTTCCCCCAGCCCATCACGCTGCTGAAGAAATGTTTTCCGTAATAACCGTGGCAGGTGGTTACAAAAACCGTTCCTGTCCTGCGGCAGGCGAAGAACGCGGGCCAGGCAGGGGCGCGCGAACGCGCATGCACGATATCTATTTTTTCCTTCCTTATTATTTCCTCTATCGGACGGATCATACGCACAATATTAAAAAATGACTTTTTGTGCACGGGAAGACGGTAATGCACCGCCCCGCGGGATTCAAGTTCCTTGACCAGCGCCCCCCCGGAGGAAATAACCACCGCTTTATGCCCCAGCGAAACCAAACGGCCGGCGAGGTCTACGGTCCCGGTCTCCACTCCGCCAACGTTTAATTCGGGTAAGATCTGCAGTATATTCATAATAGTTTATCCAACTTGTCCGCTATCGACTGTCTATCCTCTTGCGTCCCTGCGGCTGAAGAATCAAAATCCAAAGCATTAAGAGAACTCTCTATTTTATCCGGGGCAACGAGGATTATCCGTTTACGCGACGCCAATTCATTAAGGAACCGCCTGTGTTTGGCGGGCAGGAACGGAGAATCGATGACCAGGATATGCCTGCCGGAGGCGACCGCTTCGGAAACCATAGAGATACTTTCCGGAGTAATTACCACAGCCCTGCAAAGAGCCAGCATCCCGCCCACGGTACCGGAAGGATTAGATTCATTGGCGATAATCAACAGCGCCTTGCGTTCATACCCCGAGATCTCCCTGCGCAGAAGGTCTTCAACCGCCGCCGGGGTCCTACGGGAAGAAGAGACCATCACTCCTGCATCTAAATGCTCCGCCGCTTTCTTTAACCCGGTAATGGCTGCTCCGACCAGTCCCGTTTCCAGCTTAAAACCACGCGTATCGCCGCCCGCCAGGAACCCCAGGTTCAATGTATACGGCAGCCTGCGGATAAAAGGGCTAAGCCCCTGCACGGCTTTAGCCAGGTATTCCGGGCCTACCGGGCTCAACGCGCAGCAGGTCACGGCAACATTCTTCGCTTTCCCCGGACGGTCGTGTCCGGGAACTACCGCAAGCCCGAAACTCCGCAAAGGCACCCATGACGGCCGCATAACCGTCATACTCACGCCGCGGTTCTCCCTGCCGAGGAGGATATTTAGCGCGCCCAAAGAAGAACCGCCGGATATTATAACATCATATTTCTTGCGGCCAAGCTGATTGTAAAGCAGGCCGTTCCTCATCCCGGGCAGGCTCCAGAGCCTGCCGCAGGCAAAATCCTTCCCCCCGAATAAAACTGCCAATGTCATAAAAAAACGCTGCGCCGGGCTTACCTTCACTTCCGCCTCGCAGACCTGCGGCAAATATCCTTTCTTGCGCATCGTTTCCGACACCAGCTGCGCCAGCCCCTGCGACTGGCGCAAATGCCCTGCCTTACCGTCGCTAAGCAAAAGGATGCTGCGCTGCCTGCCGTATTTCCAGATCTTGTACATCCAGAGATATTCCCTGGGTGCGGAACTCACGCATTCCTCGAAAACGCCCGCCAGCCTCTGCAGATTCTCCCGCAGGCCGAGTTCTTCATCACCGCTCTTTCTTATTTCAAACGGTTCCAGGACCCGGATCCGGGTATATGGCCCGCGGAGACGTTCATAGAAAACCGGAATGACCGCCGCGCCGTATTTCATGGCGATCTTCACCGCTCCGGCGGACATTGACGCCTCGCGGCCGAAGAAATCCACCCTCACCCCGCCGCGCCCCCCCTGATCGATGCTGATCCCCACAGCCTCGTTATTACGCAGCACCTCCAACAGCCTGCGCAACTCCTGGCCGCGTTCAATGATCCGGCACCCTTTTTGCCGGCGGTAATGGTTAAGCAGACTTCCCAGTAAAGGATATCTCTGTTCCCTGACAAAAAGGTTAAAAGGGAATCCCAGGGCGGCGGAGATTATATTGGATAATTCCCAGTTCCCCTCGTGGACGCCGGTCAAAAGCACCCCTTTTCCGGCGGCAAAAGCCCTGCGCACATTCTCCAGTCCTTCAATAGTGATATACTTGCGCAGATATGCATCATCCATCAAAGGAATAAGAAAAAGCTCTATCAGGTTCTGGCCGTAACTGCGGTAAAAACCCCGGCATTCCTTCCTTATTTCCTCCGGGGAGAGTCGCCCGCCGAACGCGGTTCTTATGTTATCGTACACCTTGGCCCTGTGCCCGGGATCAAAAACATAAAAAATGTCGCCCAGGAAAGCGCCCGCTTTCAGGCATTCTTCCGGAGGCAGCAGCCGGAACAAGGGCCCCAGCAGCTTAAGACAGGTATACCCCACGCAATCTATCGCGTAATCTTTCAGCGTCATCGCCTTCAAACTCCAATTCTATGCGCATTACCCATAATTCCGCCGGCGGCTTGCCGTCATATAGAACAAGCAGCCTGGCGGCGTCCTTCTCGGTGGTGATCAACGCGCGGCATCCCTGCCCCGCGCTGCGGGCGACGATCCCGTCGATCTCGCGCCTGCCGTAAAGGTAGTGATCCGGGAACCTGTAGGCAGCGGCTATGCGCGCTCCCGTAGCGCGCAATCCCTCTTCAAAAGACTCCGGCACGGCTATCCCGGAAAAAACGGTCACTTCACTGCCGGAAAAAGCCCGCGCGTCCAGCATCTCCCGGGTTGTTCCGGCGGCGGGAAAGAACCCCGACACACTGTGGCGGCAGGCCAGTATCCCGGCGCGGGGACTGAACTGCGCCAGTTTACGCTTAAGCGGCGCAATATCGCCGGCCCTCTCGCAGCGGGTCAAAATAAAGACATCCGCCCTTTTCAGCGCGGATAGCGGCTCGCGCAGCATACCCGCGGGAATGACCCTTCCGTTGCCGAAAGGATTAAGCGCGTCGACGGCGACTATCTCCAGGTCCTTCTTTATCCCCCACTGCTGAAATCCGTCGTCGAGAATAACCGTATCCACGCTAAACTCCTTCACCGCCTTAAGACAGGAACGCTCCCTTTTTTTATCGGTCAGCACCGGGATGGCCTGCAGTCTGCGCCGCAGCATCAACGGCTCGTCCCCGGCCGCGAGTTTTCCGGAGCCGCCGTATCCCCTGCTCAACACGGCCGGGCTGCGGCCGTTATTTTTCAGGAACAAAGCTATAAACTCCACCAGCGGCGTCTTACCCGTCCCTCCCCAGGTAATATTTCCCACGCTGATCACGACACAAGGCAATTTTCTGCGGCGTAATGAACGCAGACCGGCAAGCAGGAAGATACAACCGCCATAAAACCAGGAAAACGGCAGTAATATCCCGCTGATCATTCCGGCGGCAATACCTTCGCGTTTTGCCTCGGCTATAGACTGTAAATACTCCCTGACCATAATCATTCCTCTTTAAGTGTTCATTCCCGCCAGCCCGGAGACGATCTCCAGAGTGCGGACTCCGGCGCCGCTGTGCCGGTCGATCACCATCCTGGCTTTCCCGCCGTAGGCCGCGGCATAATCCGGATGCTCCAGTAATCTGATCCAGGCTTCAGCCAATTGCGCGGGACCATTCACCTTTATACAGGCATCCTCGCGCGCGAAAAGAGAAATTATTTCCCGGAAATTAAAAGTATGCGGTCCGCAAAGCACCGGTTTTGCCCAGCAGGCCGGCTCAATGATATTATGCCCGCCCCTGGGCACCAGGCTACCGCCCACGAATACCGCGTAAGCGGCGCCGTAATAATTGAACAGTTTCCCCACGCTGTCCAGCACAAACACGGTCTTTTCGTTTCCCGGCAGCGCCGCTGCGGCTGCCGGCTTTTCCAGCCCGGAAATAAGAACCGGGCAGAAACCGCGCGTTTTCAGCAAAAGAGAAACCTCTCCCGCGCGGCGCGGATGCCGCGGAGCGATCAACAGCCGTAAACCTTCCCTTACGGAGACTGTCTTTTCATAAGCCTCTATTACCTGTTCCTCCTCGCCTTCGTGGGTGGAACCGGCGACGAGAAGACGTTCTTCCTTCAACCCCAGAGTTTCCCTGCAGGCGCGGACGGCTTCTTCGGAAAGCGCCGAGACGCCGGCGTCGAATTTTAGATTGCCCGTCACGGATATCTTCCCGCGTTCTGCGCCCAAAGACACCAGCCTGCGCGCGTCGTCTTCCGTCTGCACGCAAAAACGATCTACCTTGCGCAATAGTCCGCCGATCAAGCGTCCCAGGCTGGAATAACCGCGCAGCGAACGATCGGAGATCCTGCCGTTAATTACCGCTATCGGCACACCGGCGGTATGCAAAGTGGTCAATAAATTAGGCCAGAACTCCGTCTCCGCTGCCAGAAATAGCCGCGGGCGCATACGGCGCACTACGGCGCGCACGATCAGGCTGAAATCAAAAGGGAGATAAATGACCGCGTCTGACGGCCGGGCAAAGGAACGCACAACCTGATTGCCGGTGGGAGTAACGGTGGAGAACACCATCTGCACCCCCGGATAACGCCCGCGCAAGAGAACGATGAAATCCCTCACCGCCATTGCCTCGCCCACACTGACGGTATGTATCCATACCGGAGAACGAAAAACAATCCCTTTAGGCAGAATGCCCAGTCTGCAAAGAAAACCGGAATGCAGTTTTCCTTTTAATAAATAAACCGGGAGAAAGAATAAAACGATAAGGAAAAAGATAAAGTCGTACAAAAAAACCATAACTTCTCTCCCTATGCCCTGGGATGGGCTTTATCGTAGACCGCCTTAAGGCGTTCGGTGGTCAGGTGCGTGTATATCTGCGTGGTGGAAAGATTGGCGTGTCCCAGCAATTCCTGCACGCTCCTCAAGTCGGCGCCGCGGTTCAGCAAATGGGTGGCGAAAGAATGGCGCAAAGTATGCGGAGAAATACCTTTTTTCATCCCGGCCAGCCTGAAATACCTGTCAACGACCATTCTTACCCCGCGGGTGGTTATCGGGCCGCCTCTAAAATTCAGGAAAACGGAATCGCTTCCGGATCCCCTCTTCAGAAGGTAATCATTAATGGCGCGCAGGGCCGGTTCTCCGATAGGAACGATGCGCTCTTTCCTTCCCTTACCGAACACCTTCACTATACCGCCGATGAAATCCACCGCCGGAAGTTTCAATCCGCACAACTCGGAAATACGCATACCGGTGCTGTAAAAAACCTCCAGGATAGCCTTATCCCGCAGGCGGATCCGCTCTTGCGCAGAAAAGGCGGCGGCGGAGTCGAACAAACGTGTAATTTCCTCTTCAGTGAGGAATTCCGGCAGATGCCTGTCCAGTCTGGGAGTGGAAACGCCGGCCACCGGATTACTCTTCACCAAGCCTTCCCGGCAGAGAAAATTAAAAAATGAACGCAGGCAGGAAAGCCGCCGCGCCACGCTGCGGGAAGTGAGTTTTTTTTCCTTCAAAGCGGCGAGATACTTCCTGACCTCCAGATAACCTATATCGCCCGGTTCGATCCCCCCGCTGAAGTCGGCAAAATCATGCAGATCGAGCCGGTAATTCAACAGCGTATGCGGAGAATAGTTCTTTTCGATCTCGAGATAACGCAAAAACCGCTCCACATACCTGCCGGTCATTTACTCTCTCCAGGAAGATTGCTTGCGACATAACGGCATTCCGGATACCGGCTGCACCCGTAAAAGACGCCCCTGCGGGAATGCCGCTCCACCAATTCCCCGGTGCAGTCAGGCTGCGGGCACTTCACCCCGGTGGTAATGGACTTCGCGTGTTTGCATTCCGGGAACCCGGAGCAGCTCAAGAACTTCCCCTTCCTGCCCCATTTTACCACCATCGGCTTACCGCATTTCTCGCAGGCTTCCCCGGTGGTTATGACTTCCTTCTTGATGTCCCCCTGGGCGAAATCGAGGTCATGCTTAAACGGCTGGAAGAATTCTTCCAGCACCTGTTTATGCCGGAGCTGCCCCTCTTCGATCCCGTCTAATTTTTCTTCCATACGCGCGGTGAATTTGACGTCCATTATTCCGGGGAAATAACGCACCAGCAGATCGCAGACTTTGCCGCCCAGTTCGGTAGGATGAAAATAACCTTTGATCCTGCGCACATAATCGCGCATCAGCAGCGTATGGATGATCGGCGCGTAAGTGGAAGGCCTGCCGATGCCTTCTTCTTCCAGGATCTTGACCAGAGAACTGTCGGAAAACCTCGGCGGCGGCTTGGTAAAATGCTGGGAAGGTTTCAGATCCTGCAATTCCAGGATGTCCCCTTCTTTCAATTCCGGGATCGCCGGCTGGCTTTCCCCCTCTTCTTCATCTTCTTTTTTGTAGACCGACAGGCAGCCGTCAAAAACCAGCCTGCTGCCGGAAGCGCTGAAAAGATAATCTCCGGCCTTGATGGCTACCGATGTGACGGAATAACGCGCCGGGGTCATCTGGCTGGAGATAAACCTGCGATAGATCAATTCGTAGAGTTTGTATTGTTCGGGAGTAAGCAGTTCCCGCAGCTGTTCGGGGGAACGGGAAACCGAAGAAGGCCTGATCGCTTCGTGGGCTTCCTGGGCGTTCTTGCGGGATTTATAGACATTCGGTTTCTCCGGAAGGTACCCGGCGCCGAATTTCTCCTTGATGAAACCGCGCGCTTCTTCCACCGCCGAAACCGCCACATTAGTGGAATCGGTACGCATATAAGTGATCAGACCTACCGGGCCTTCGCCTACCAAGTCCACGCCTTCGTATAACTGCTGGGCGATCTGCATCGTGCGGCTGGAATTGAACTTCAGCTTGTTGAACCCTTCCTGCTGCAGGGTGCTGGTAATAAAGGGCGGCTCCGGATTACGTTTCTTTTCTTTGCGCGTCACCGCGGAGACGGTAAAAACGCTCCCCTTGAGGGCCTCCAGCACTTTATCCGCTTCTTCCCTGCTCTTGATCTCTATTTTGTTCCCGCCGGCTTTATCCAGCTTGGCGGTAAAAACCGCATCCTGCGGCTTACGCAGTAAAGCCTCTATCTCCCAGTATTCCCTGGGAACGAAACTTTCGATCTGCCTTTCCCTTTCGACGATGATCCGCAGGACTACCGACTGCACCCTGCCGGCGCTCAAGCCGCGCGCCATCTTCTTCCAAAGCAGCGGGCTTAGGTAATAACCGACGATCCTGTCCAGGACGCGCCTGCCGATTTGCGCCTCGATCATCCTGGCGTCGAATTCACGCGGATGCTCGAACGCACTCTTGACCGCCTGGGGAGTGATCTCGTGAAAGACCACGCGCAGTATTTTCTTGTCCGCCGGCAGTTTCTCCTTAATATGCCAACCGATGGCTTCCCCTTCCCGGTCGGGGTCGGTCGCCACGTATACTTCCTGCGACTTTACCGATTCTTTCTTCAAGCCGCTGAGAATGGTCTGCCTGGATTTCATCACCACGAAACGCGGCACAAAACCGTTCTCCACGTCAACGCCGAGCTGGCGCTGCGGCAGATCGATCAGATGCCCCATAGAGGACATCACGGAAAAGCCTTCCCCTAATATTTTACCTATCGTCTTCGCTTTAGTGGGAGATTCGACTATAACCAGTTTCTTGACTGCTTTCATATCATATCCTCGTGAAGTAGCCGCCCGGCAGTGATCTGACCTTCTTCTTCAACTGCAGCGCCAGCAGCAATTCCGCTGCGCGCACGGCGGAGAACCCGGTTTCAACTAAAATGTCTTCCTTGTGGGACTTCTCCTCGCCTATAACCGCGAATACGGCGTCCTCATCGGATGAAACATCACATCCGGCCGTGTCCTTTTCTTTTTTAATGTCCCCGATTTCCTCTTTCGGCCGCCGCGGGGCGCGTTCAGGAAGCTCCCCGGTTATATCCTCCGCCGAACAAACCGTTTTCGCTCCCTGCTGGATCAACGAATTGGTCCCCCAGGCGGTCGCTGAATCTATCCGGCCGGGAAGAGAGAAAACCTCTCTGCCCTGTTCCAGCGCGAAATCAACGGTGATCAAAGCCCCGCTGTTCCTGGCCGCTTCCACGACCAGCACTCCCAGGCTCAATCCGCTGATAATCCGGTTGCGCCGCGGGAAATTATGCTTCAAAGGCGCTGCCGAAAGCGGAAATTCCGAGATCACCGCACCGCAGGCGGCGATCTCCCCCGCCAATCCCCTGTTCTCCGGAGGATAAATATCGGCGAATCCGCTGCCCATCACCGCAATGGTCCTGCCCCCGGCCTTGATCGCCCCGCGATGCGCCTGCGTATCGATACCGCGCGCCATACCGGAAACCACGCACCAGCCTGAAGCGGCTAAGCTATAAGAAAACTTTTCCGCGCAGGAGAGACCGTACAAAGACGCTCTTCTGCTGCCCACCACGGCGACGGCGAAACGGTCTTCTTCCCTGATCTCTCCGCGCACATAAAGCACAAGCGGATATCCCGGGATCGCGGAAAGGTTCAACGGGTATTCCCGGTCCAGGCAGGTGATTATCTTTACTCCCAGCCCGGCTGCCGAGGACAACTCCTCCCGCAGCAGCATTTCATTGAAAGAACTTATCTTCTGCGCAGATCCCGCGCTCACTCCAGCGGCGGTCAACTGCGCCGAGGTGGCCGAGAATATATCCTGCGGACTGCCGAAGCGTTCCGACAGCGCCTTCAGTCTCCTGCTGCCTATATCGGAAACAAGATTGAGAGCGATCAGCGCTTCTCTCTCCGTCACGGCCGTCCCTCCGCTAAAAAACCCGGCGTTCAAACAAAAGCATTTTACTATCTTTAATCATAGAACGCAAAACAAAAGTAAATCCGGTTTATGTTTTAAGTTTTAAAATTCTTTCCGGAACCCAAAACACAGGACCCATGACCCTTTTTAAACTTTCTGTATTAATAGACGGTATTAAGACAAGAAATCTAACATAAAAAAACCGTCCGGAGGGGACGGCCGACAGACACTAGTGCGCTGTTAAATAAGTTATTTAAACAGCGCATAGAGCAATCGAGAGTCGAAAATTGAGATTTGATCCGATGGAAGTTCTCAATTACGGTCAAATTTCGACTTTCGATTTGCAATACTAAAAAAACTTGTGTAACAATGTACCGGATATGCAGCTCCCCGGGCTTCTGCGCAGGAAAATAAAACCAAGGTCACTGATTTTCTCTCATTTTGCACAGTTTCTCTATATGTCCGGCGGCCCCGGCTATATCCATAGCGGAAGTATCCACCGTTTCATCGGCCAGCGCGTAATAACGCCTGCGCTGCTCCAGCAGCTCTCCGATCCTGGCGACCGGATCAGGAACATTCAACAACGGCCGGTTCGAAGAACCTTTCGTTCTTGCGTAGATCACCTCCGGAACGGCGGAGAGGCAGACCAGGATCCCGCGCTGTTTCATCAGAACGATATTATCGTTATCGATAACGATCCCCCCCCCGCAGGAAACGACCTGACCGCCGGACAGGCTCACCTCTTTCAACGTTTCTTTTTCCAGCCCCCTGAAGAAAGCTTCCCCCTCGACGGCGAAGATATCGGATATCCGGCGCCGCTGCCGCCTCTCGATAAGTTCATCCAGGTCGACGAATTCCCGGTTAAGCCTTGCGGCAAGCGCTCTGCCTACGGAGGTCTTGCCTGTGCCCATAAATCCCACCAGAAAAATATTGCGCGGCGACTGATCCTTCAAAATGCCCCTCCCCGTATTCCCGCAGCGAGAACGCACACCTTACTTCCTGATCCTTTTCAGATAAGCGAGGTAAGCGGAATTTATATCTTCCAGACAATCGCCGCCGAATTTATCCAGGAACGCTCCGGCAAGCACGCACGCGGTAACGGCTTCAGCCACTACCCCGGCGGCTTCCACCACCGCTATATCCGATCGTTCCACGGCGGCCTTGGCGCTCTTCTTGGTATTTATATTCACGGAATCCAGCGGTTTAAGCAGAGTGCAGATCGGTTTCATACAGGCGCGCAGAATGATCTCCTCTCCGTTGGAAATACCTCCTTCTATGCCTCCGGCGTTATTGCTTTTCCTGAAATACCCCCGGCCGCGTGAATAATAAACCGGATCGTGGCATTCGGAACCCGGCTTATCCGCGTAACCGAACCCCAGACCGAACTCCACGGCCTTTACCCCGGGGATGGAGACCAAAGCCGCGGCCAGCCCGGCGTCCAGCCTTTTATCATACTGCGCGTAACTGCCCAATCCCGCAGGCACTCCGGAGGCGGCGACTTCAAATATGCCGCCGACGGTATCCCGCTCTTCCGCGGCCTTGTCGATCACGGCATTGAATTTACCCGGATTTGTCTCTCCCCCCACTTTAAGCACGCGGGAAGCGAACTTCATACCGAAATATTCCAGAAGTATACGGCATACCGAGCCGGAGGCGACCCGCGCCGCGGTTTCCCTGGCGGAAGCGCGTTCCAGGACGTCGCGTATATCGTCCAGGCCGTACTTCAAAAGTCCGGCCAGATCGGCGTGCCCTGGTCTGGGACAGGTAACCGAAGGCATCTGTTCGATACGGAAATCGCGGTTGACGATCCTGATAGACAGCGGGCTGCCGAGAGTGATCCCTCTGCGCAATCCGGAAACTATCTCCGCTTTATCGGTCTCGATCCGCATCCTGCCGCCGCGGCCGTGGCCTGCCTGCCTGCGCCGCAGTTGAAAATTTATTTTTTCCGCGTCCACCCGCAGGCCAGCCGGCATCCCGTCCAGGACGGTTACCAGCGCGCGGCCGTGCGATTCTCCGGCAGTAAGAAACCTAAGCATAAGATTACCTCCTCTGAAACCCGTGGTTTTGTTAAAATTTCATCCGCCATTGAAGCATTGCGGGACTTCTACGTTACGATTAATTTTTCCATAGCCCGCGCCGGTTCTCACGGGCATCCTTATAACAGGCGCGCAACTGCTCGGCGTACTTGACGTTCGGCGGGATGGTCATTAAAGAAGCGAATCCGTTAGCGACGATCTCCGCGTTCACGAAAGTGCCGTCCGGCAGGTACAGATACGCCAGGAGCCTGCCGTATTTATCTTTACGTTCCACGTCGAATTCCAGCCTGACCTTCTTTCCTTCCACGAGTTTCTTGGTGAAGGCCGCGGCTTTCTTTCCCATTTCTTTGATAGTGCGCACATCCTGCTTAGTCCTGCGGGAGTCGCGGTAGAGCTTCTGCGACTCGTGGCATTCCGGGGTGTCTATGCCGATCAAACGCACGCGCTCCCCGTTCTCGAGCAGCACCGTATCCCCGTCCACCGCCCTTTTAACGAGAATACTCTCATAATCATATTTTTTCGCCAGTGAAAAAATACCGCCTTCTCCCGGACGGGGAGCGGCGGCATAAGAAACCCCTAAAAAAGTGACCATAATAAACACCGAAGCCAGCCTGGCAAGACTACGCATTTGTTTCCTCCTTATGAAGCTCCCCGGGGTTTCTCTGCTACTTGAATAAAACCGCAGCGCTTTCTACGCAAAAGCGGATAATCTCGCAGCCAGTATGCCGCCCAGCACCGCGATATCCTCGGTACAGAACACTTTATCCGCATTACGGTCGAAAAGCATCACCGCTTCCGCGGGAAATTCTTCATCCGCCAGCCGGAAGATCACCTTCACCGGCACGCAGGGAAACGCTTCTATCAAAAGGCAGGCGTCGCCTTCGGGATATTCCCTGACCGTACCGGGCAGACGCTCGCACAATCCCGACACCGCTTCACGCGGCTTATCGCCGTATTTGAAAAGCAAAGGTTCCACCGCTCTCTTGCGGAAAGCCGGATAGTAAAACTCTCCTGAAGGCAATTCCCTGAAAGATATCCATTCTCCTGCCGGAGCCGGGATCCCCTTAGCCGCCGCTATCGCGTAATGAAGCAATAAAACCAATGGATATTGCTTTACCTGCCTGCCGGAACGACAAATGCACTGCCTGGCGTTCAGATCAAACGAATATTCTTCTCCCAGAAAAATTATTTTCCGGCTGCCGGAGGCGCAGGCAGGCAACTCTTCCCATGCTTTATTTACGGCGGTCTCGTAACCCACGTTTTATTTTACTATTTTTGCCCCACAAAGCAAATACAATAATATGGGTTTTAGTGCGCTGTAAAATTAGTTTTTAGTATAACAGCGCACTATGTGCCGGGTTTTGGGTTCGGGAAAAACAAGAGTAACTAAGAACGATAAGTTGCGAATTGCCGTTATCTTTCTTTATGCTGTCAAAACCGGGAACCCAAAACCCGTTTTTAAATATTTTAGCCTTCCGCGCGGTTTTAGGTTATAATGAATATTATGTTCAAATACGACAGGTTCCAGCAGGAAGCTATTGACCACATCAATAACGGACATTCCGTGATCGTTTCCGCCCCCACAGGCGCGGGCAAGACCGCGATCGCCGAGCATGTCATCGATACCTGCATAAATAACAACACGGGAGTGATCTACACCGCGCCGATAAAAGCCCTCTCAAACCAGAAATTCCGTGATTTCCAGAGCCGGCTGGGAGATAATATAGGGATACTCACCGGGGATATATCGCTGAACCCGGAGGCCTCCGTGCTGATCATGACCACGGAGATATTCCGTAATAAAATACTCGACGACCCGGAATCGCTGAAAAAATACCGCTGGATCATATTCGACGAAGTGCATTACCTGGATAACGAGGAACGCGGCACGGTCTGGGAAGAATCGCTTATTTTCCTCCCTCCGCATATGAACCTGCTGGCCCTTTCCGCCACTATCCCGAATATAGAGCAGATCGCGAAATGGATCGAAAGTATACACAATAAACCGGTAAAGACCGTAATAGAGACGGAAAGGCCCGTTCCCCTTCATTTCCTTTTCCAGTGCCAGAACCAGGTGGTGGACAGCCTGCCGGCGCTGAAGAATATCAAAGGCCTTCCCGACCTCCCGTATAAATTTTACCGGCAGAACCCGCGCACCGGCTACGGACTGAACAAGATCGGCACATTGATCAAACATATCCGCGAGCGCGAAGGGTTCCCCTGCATCTACTTTGTTTTCGGGCGCAGGCGCGCCGAGGACCTGGCAAAGGACCTCTGCAGATTCGACCTGCTCCCCGGGGAAGACGGCGATAAAATAGTTTCTCTATACGAAGAACTCTGCCGCAAGTTCGACCTGACGCAGGAACGTTCGGCGCAGGAGATGCTCGACCTGATAAGAAGAGGCATCGCTTTTCATCACGCGGGGATGCTGCCGACCCTTAAGGAAGTGATCGAACGCCTGTTCACCAGCCGGCTGCTGAAAGTGATCTTTACCACCGAGACCTTCGCTCTCGGCATCAATATGCCCAGCCGCTCCGTGGTCTTCGACGACCTGCGTAAATTCTACGGGCGTTATGTCAGGAACCTCAAGACGCGCGATTTCTATCAGATGGCCGGCCGCGCCGGCAGACGCGGAATAGACACAGAGGGTTTCGTTTACTGCAGGATCAACCCGGCGAAACTCAGCTATAACGAAGTCAAACGCGTGATCTACGGCGGTTCCGAAGAAGTGCACAGCCAATTCAACACCTCTTACGCTACCGTCCTCAACCTCTACGAAAAGTACCGCGACGACCTTTACAAGATCTATCCTCTTTCCCTGCATTATTTCCAGTGCCGCAAGGAAGAACAAAAAGAAGCCCTGCGCCTGATCGAAGCGAAAGTCAACCTGTTGAAAGACAGCGGCCACATCAAGAACGGAGAACTCACACCGAAGGGCCAGTTTGCCAAGACCGTTTACGGATACGAACTGCTTTTATCGGAACTTTACGAACGCAACCTGCTGGAACAACTTGATGAATTCGGACTGGGGATAATGGCCGCGGCCGCGGTCTTCGAACCCAGGAAGAACCAGCAGTTACTCAATCTTTCCAAGAACGCCCGGCGTATCAAGGCGGCCTGCGAAGAGATCTACGCCCGCATCAAACAGGTTGAAATATCCCGCCGTATCTACCCGGTCAGCAAAGAACCTTATTTTCATCTTAGCGGATCTATGGAAGCCTGGCTGCGCGGCAGCTCTTTCGAAAAAACCCTGCTCCTTACGGACACGGATGAAGGGGAAATAGTGCGTTATTTCCGTATGAGCATCCAGATACTCCGGGAAATAGGCGACGCCGAAGTGGCTTCCGCAACCCTCAAAGAAAAAATACGCGAAACGGCGAGGGTCATCAACCGCGATATTATAGACGCGGAAAAACAACTGCGGGAAGTTTAACTTCTCTCTTTTTCTTCTTTAAAATAGTCGCCGATTATTTTTTTATGGTCAAAAGCAAACTCAACTCCTGCAATATCCTCTCTGGATACAATCCTGGCTTCTGCAGCGTCATCTCCGGCAACAGGCAGACCAACTGACCGGGCAATAAAAACCGTGCCTACCGTGTGAAATCGCGGATCGCGGCCGGGGTCGGAATAAGTATGGAACTGCCTGAGTTCCGTTAAATCCAATCCTGTCTCCTCTTTCGCTTCCCGCCTGACCGCTTCTTCAAGGCTCTCACCGTAATCCACGAACCCGCCCGGCAGGGCCCAGCCGAAAGGAGGATTACTCCGTTTAATGATCACGATACCGCCTTCGACCTCGATAATGGCATCGACGGTAAGAAAAGGCTGTTTAAGCTTGCGCGTCATATATTCCAGGTAACCGCAGGCGTTTTTCTCGAAGATATCCGCCGCTTCTTTATCTTTAAGGCAGAATACGATCTCTTTAAGGCTGCCGGCTTTACCGCTGAACAACAACCGGTGCACCTCCTGCGCCATTATCTTGGCCGCTGCCTTATACGAGAAACCGCCTGTGCCGCAGCCTAAAGCAGGCAGCGCCACGGAAGAGATCCCCAGCCCGGCAGCCGATTCAAGCGCGCTGCGGCAGGCGGCCCTGATCTTCCTCTCATCGGTCCGGAAATCCATACTCATGGTGGCGGCGTGGATCACATATTTAACCGGCAGTCTGCCGGCGGAAGTGACGACCGACTCCCCGACCTCTACGGGAGCCCGGCCGACCGCTTCTGCTTCTATCTCTGCGCCGCCCGCCCTTTTAATCGCTCCGGCCACCCCTCCGCCCATCAACATCCGGTTGTTGGCGGCATTCACCAGCGCGTCCGTTCTTAAAACGGTGATATCACCGCAGAAAACTTTGATCTCCGTATTCTGAATGAACATAATGCCCTTCCCCGGGAGTCTCGCGCGCCCGGTTTTTCAGCTCTTCTGCCGGTAAATACCGTCATATCCTTTTGCCGCCGGATTGATCCCGGCAAAAACAAGCTGTATCAATCTGGCATTCTTCCTGATCCTGATCCCGGCGGGATTCTGCACCACCAGGATAAATTCACTCCTGCCGTGGAACCCGGCGTCCCAGACGCCTGTCTGCGTGAACGCTCCGCACCTCAACAGGGAGCTGCGCGGAAAAGCGAACGCGATCAGATCGAGCGGCATACGCACGGTCTCGTTTGTGGAAACGCGGTAGGCGCCTTTCTGCAGTACCCACCAGCCGTCCTGCCCCGCTCCGGAATGACCGCCCGCAACTTCCCTCACCGCGGGCAGAACGCGCCCGCTGTTATCAAAATCGACCGCCCCCGCCCCGTCAAAAGCGTGGATATCGCAGGCGGTAAAATCCATACCGTTGGGCGTTAACTGTTTCTCCAGATCCAGGAACCCGCCGACCAACTCCCGCGTTTCTATCAAACCGCGGATCTCTTCTCCGTTCAATATTTTCCCTGTGATCAAGGTTTCCTCAACTTTCTCCAGACAAACAACGCGGTTTTGCCGAGCAGCCAGACAAAAAGCAGCGCGGACGCAAATACAAGTGAAAGCCCTAAAGCCGCGGCCAATAACATAAAAAACGGGAACAGGAAAAGCCACATCCAGGCCAGCAGCGCCAGCGTGAACAACACCAGCAAACCGACTATGAAAGCCTTCATCACCCGCCTCCTTTTACCGGATTCTCGGAACGATTCCGGGTTTAATCGCTCCAGGAAGACAACAGGCCGCGGATATCGAACCACAGCACTATTGAAGGTTTATCTTTACGCTTATACACGAAACGCGTTGAGTCCACCGCCGCCGATATTTCATCAGGCTCACCGTAAGCCTTTTTTATCACGGCAATCCCGCTTCCCAGACCGGTTTTACCGCTGCGCAGATCGGCCTCCAGCCTGCCCTTTGCGGCCGCGTCTGCCGGGACAACATACCCCCCGAAAGAACGGAACGGCGCGACATTCTCCCTGCCTCCGGAACAACCGGCGATGACCGGCAGCATTATTATAAAAAGATAACAAGACACCCTGCGCATTATGCACCTCCTGAGCTTATTTATTCCCGCTTTGTCCGCCGCCGGAATTACCCGCTCTATTCAACCTCTTCCTGCAGTTTAACGATCAACTCCGACAACTCCTTCAACAAAGGCATCGGCAGCATCTTCTCCGATTCCAGTTCCCCGCGCAGGGACTTAAGCACGCTCATCAAGCGCTTCACCTGCACGTTCTTTTTCTTATCCCAGGCTTCCTGCGGTTCAAGCTCTTCCCTCTGTCTGATCAGCGTAGTCAGGTCTTTTTTGACGTCGCGGGCTTCCCTGCCGTCATCAAACACCTGTTTTTTCAACGCCGAATAATCAGCCTCGTCGAGGACTTTGCGGTTCTTGGCGCTGCGCAGAACGTCGACCGCTTCGTAAGAAGGAACATTCTTCGCCTCCGCGGATTCGATGAATTCCTGTTTCAGATAAGCCGGCTCTTCCTTTTCGAGGAACATATAAGACCTCAAGAGTTTCAAAGCGGTCTGCTGTTTTATCCCCACTTCTTTAGCGGTGTAGAACTCGAACTTGGAATAACCCCATTCCTTGTAAAGCTTGTCCTTCCAGACTGAATAAAGCGCCCTGCCGAATTCTATCCAGGAAGACTTGAAATCCTTGGCCGACCGCAGGATATGCTCCCTGACCGATCCCTGTTCTACCTCCGCCAGTTTTTCCTCGATACTTGTCAACGACTTGGACATTATACGTTTCCTTTCACTTGAAGTATTATTGAAGTATTGAGTAGAGAGTATCCTGTATCCAATAACGCATAGCCTATATAGCTTTACTCGATACTCTATGCTCACGGTTCTATACTTACAAAACTTATCTTACTTCCTTCGTGTTCACACAAATGAATACTTGCCCAATTGCTCACAAGGGCAATGTGCCTCATGCTTCAATTATTTACCGGCTCTTCTCCACTCCCACCCTGGGGCATAACGCGGCTGCCGCGCAGCTGCCGCAGTGAGGCGATACCGGCCGGCAGATATTCTGGCCGAACGCCACTATAACGGTATTCAGTTCTATCCAGTATCTGCGCGGAAAAAGCTTCTGCAGCCCGGCCTCGGTCTCTTCCACTTTACGCGTACTCACCCAACCCAGACGGTTGGAGACCCGGTGCACGTGCACATCAACGCATATCGCCGGTATCCCGTAGCCGAGCCCGAGCACCAGATTTGCGGTCTTCCTTCCGACTCCTTTGATACTCAACAATTCTTCCTGCGTTCGCGGAACCCGGCCTCCGAAACGCGCCAGGATAAGCCGGCTGGCGCCCAGGATCACGGCCGCTTTAGTGCGGTAAAAACCGACCGGGAAGATGATTCCGGCGATCTTCTTTTCCGTCAGCCCCAGCATAGCGCGCGGACCATCCGCCAGCGCGAACAGCCTGCGCGAAGCTTCAAGCGCCACATTGTCTTTCGTCCGCAGGCTCAAAATGCAGGAAACCAATACCAGATACGGATCGTTCTCCGCGGATATCTCGGTCACCGAGGGCAGGCGAAAACCCGCGGCCTGCCGGCGGATCAACCGGTAAGTCTCTAAATAATGCCCTGCCACGGCAGCTTCAGGTTTTCTTTGTAGGCGCAAAGATAATCCCCAGCCCAATGTTTATGCAATATATCCCGCAAAGGAACACAGTTGAATTCTTTCCCGGAAACCGTGCGCCTGGCGCCGAACCGCGTTCCGTAAATATCACAGTGATATTTTCCGCTTCTATCCCCGACTAAATGCTCGCAGGGATCTTCCGGCACCCCGCAGCAGGCCCCGCACCTGCGGCAAAGCCCTTCCCAGCGCGCTTCCTGCTCCGCCATATATTGCGAATAATCGGCTTCCCCGTTTGTTCCCACGGCTCCTTGATCCCCTCATTCAAACTCGTCTATCGGCTACGTAGTCTCGCCAATGCATCAGTGGCGGACGGTCACGATATCCTTGTTTTAGTCTCGCCAACGTTTTAGTGGCGGACAAGGTCTCGCCAACGTTTTAGTGGCGGACGTATCGTCAATCGTCATACGGTTATGGCTTTTGAACGGAACCGTAACCGGGAACCGATACGGGCTTCGTTACCTTAACCGTTACCGGTTACTTAATACGCCAAACATAAGCGCCCTTGTCCGCATCGAATACTTCCGCGGGCGAACCAACGGGAATACTTTCCTGCAGGCGTTTGGCATATAATTTTTCTATCTCTTCCAGCGGGACTCCGTTCTGGGAAGCAAGCTTTCTGTAGATCGTCAGCCTGTCGGCGTTCTCGGACTTAATGATCTCCTGCTCCCCGCCGGACGCAGAGCGCCGCAATTCCAGAAGCCCCAGCCTGTTCTCTCCGGCAACACCCTTTCTCAACAGAGAAACTATTTCCGCAAGCCGGCCTTTTCTTCTGGATACTGCGGCATCTATTTCCGGATCGGAGACGGCGTCTGCTGCATAAGCCTGCTTCGGCAGCAGAATATCCAGAAAACTCTGTTTTCCGGCGGCTGACGGAACCGGATCCGCATTTGGAGATACCATATCTTCGATCTTATCTATGGCTTTCTCCAGATGCTGGTAAATATCCAGACGCATAGAAATATCCACTTTGATCGGGTCTTTAGGCGCTTCCACTCTTAGCCTCGCGCATCCGGCCCCGGAAGCTACGCTTACCGCCCACAAACACACCAATAATGTTTTTCCCATACCATCCCTCCAGGTTAACGATTTAGAGCCTTGTTATTTATCGCACCGTGCAGGCGCACGTCGAACATCCGCTTTCCCTGTCCGCCTTCAAAAACGGCGTAGATGCGCAGTTCTTCGGCGGCGGTAGTCACGTTAAGGACGGCGCTGCGGTAATGATAATCCCTTAAACTATCATAAATAGTCTGCAGCGGCCGGCCGCTCTGCACCGCCAGATAATCCAGTATTCTCTTATCCCTGATATTCATTACTCCTCCGGAAGAAGAGGTGCCGAAAGAAGCGCTTACCTCCCCCAGGCCGGCACTGCCGCCGTCCAGTGTCGCTTCCCCGGCGGTTATCCCGCTTAGCGAAACCTTTTCCGAGAACCCCAGTTCCCGCGAGACTATTTCCAGGTTAGTGTCCCGCAGTCTAAACCTGCATTTATATTTTATACCGCTTCCCTCCCCGTAAATATCAGCCGCAGCCTCTAAATACCCGCCCCATAAATTTACCGGTGAGAAGAGGACTTGCGCTTTCCCATCTTTATTCATCCACAATGTTCCTTTAACATCTTTAAGCAAAATATCCTTGAAGGAAAACTTCTCCAGAGTGACCCGGCCTTCTTTTCCTTCTCCCGGGAAATACACGTATATTCCTCCGGCGGAAAACTGCCCGAAGCGCAGAGTATCCGCGCTGATGAACAACTCCGATAACGCGCTGCCGGAGAATCCGGCGTGCAGGGATCCTTTTAATTCAAAAGAAGCGGCATCCCCTGCGCGTTTAATTTCGGCTCCGTAAATATCCAGCCGCTCCGGCATAAAACGCGGCAGCTTAAAACCGCTGCCCGCCGTCACTGCCTCCCGGCCGTTATCTGCCGAGGGCCCCTGCAAAAGCAATACCGGATTGTCCAGATAGACCCGCCGCAGCCTGCCGGAGAATAAAGAAGTAAAGCCGTATTCTACGCGCGCTTCATCGGCGGAAAAAATGTATTTACCCGGGACATTCAACAAAACCCCTTTCAGGCTTATATAGCCGAAAGGATTAACGCGGTATGCTTTGAAAGAGCAGCCTGCGGAAGGAAACGCCATAGACAGTCCGCCGAGTATCGCCTTGCGCGCCAGCAGTGCGCCTGCGGCATAAAATAAAACAATGACCAACGCGGCGGTCAATAATACGACCTGCGTCCTGCCGCGCCTTTTATCGTTTCCGCGGTTATTTTGCGCCATATGCTTTCTCCGTCATTTTTTTGAACGCCTTTCGTTCCAGCATCGCCGCGGCGGCGCCAAAGGCCTGTTCGCGGGTCTCTATCCTGCCGATCGCCCGTAATTCCTCCAGCCCGGCAAGCAGTTTTCCTATCACCGGCGAAGGCGCAAGGCCGAACCTGCGCATCAGATCATTGCCGTCCACCAGCCTGGGCAGGACCTTGCGTCCGAGTTCCCTGAAATATTCTTTCAGCAGCAGCCCGCAGATCCTTTCGTGCTGCGCGCGCGATTCTTCGCTTGTCAAAGGGCCGCGGGTTGAACGCTGGTCGGCCATAGATAACAGGATAATAGAGGCGGCTTCCGCCCCGGTATCCCGGAAATAACGGAACTTCGCCCTGGCAGTGACTACTTCATTGTCCGCCAGATAACCGGGCCGCAAGTGGCAAAACACCATTTTGCGCAGCGCGTCCTGCTCGACGCGGGAAAGTTTCAGGCGTTCGGCTATCCTGCAGGCAAGGCGCGCCCCGAGCAGTTCGTGTCCGTGGAATATTACCCTGCGTCCGCGGCGTTTCCTGGCCGCCGGTTTGCCGATATCGTGCAGAAGCGTCCCGAGTTTGAGCAATCCCAACCTGCGGCGGCCGGGGATGATCTCTTCAGACAGGTATGCCTTCAGTCCCGGGTGCCTGCAGAGATCGGCCAAAAGCGATTCAAGCTGTCTTACCGATTCCAAGCTGTGCTTCCAGACATCCAGGTGATGATACGGCCCCTGCCTGACTCCGCGCATTACATCTATTTCCGGAAGCGCCTGCCGGAGCACTCCCTTATCGTCCATCAGCTTCAAGACCGGATAAGATCCCTCCGACTCAAGTATTTTGTAAAGCTCGTCCCGCACGCGTTCCCCGGAAACACCGGAAAGACTGGGGCATTTCGCTGCCGCCTGCCGGAGCACCTCCCTGTCCGCTTGAAAACCGAATATCGCGCAGAGGCTGAAAGCGCGCATTATCCTTAACGGATCGTCGTCGAAACTCTCCGGAGAGACCAGCTTGACCTTCCCGGCGCGCAGATCGGCAAGAGAACCGCAGATGTCTATTATATGCCGGCGGAGATCACCGACGCAGATGCAGGCGCTTTCCACCGCCAGGGCATTCACCGTAAAATCACGTTTCCCCAGGTCCTGCTCTATGCCGCCTGCGGCGCGAAAATCGGAAAAATCGAGTGTGTATGTGATACCGGAGCGCGTTTTCTTCACCAGACGGCAGCAGCCGCGTTCCCGGTCCAGCACGACGAACCCGGCCTTCAGCGAAACGTTGAGCGCGCGGCCGAAAGATACCGCGCCCTTATCCACGGCAAAATCCATATCCGGGTTCTCTTTTCTCCTGCTTAAAAAAAGATCCCGCAGGAAACCGCCGACTAAATAAACTTTACGGCCGGATTTTTTTGCCTGCGCGGCGACCAGTTTGAATAATTTAATGTCTTCGGGAGTGGGATTTTTCATAGCTGAACGCGATAAAAACGCCTTTACAATCCGATGATCTCCGCCGATAACTCCGCGGTATCCAGCAGCGCCACCGTGGATTCCCCGGTCAACCAGCCGCCGCATTCCCCGGGATTAAGCGTCAACAACGACTTATCCTTCTTTACCAGCGGCTTGTGGCTGTGTCCGTAAATCAGGATATCGGCCTCCGGGTCCCGGCCTTCCAGCGAAGCTATATCGTGCACCACTATGATCTTCCGGCCGTCTAAGGATAGCCGCAGCGGGGCCTCGGATATCTTTCCCTTGGAGACTAAAGAAAGCCCCTTACGTTCTCCGTCATTATTACCAAAGACTCCTTGCCAGGGACAATTCAATTTGTTTATTTCCGGCACCGAAAAAGGGGCGACAAAATCTCCGGCGTGGATAACAAAACCAATTTTAAGACTGTTGAATAAGCGCACGGCGGCGGCAATCTTGGTCAGGTTGTCGTGCGTATCGGAAAGAACGCCGATCTTCATTTCAGGTATTCTCTTTGGGGAACGTATCGGCCTTGTTCAAGACTTCTTCCTCCACAAAAACCGGAGAATGGGTCCTGACTGCCAGCGCGATACTGTCGGAAGGCCGCGCGTCCAGCACGAGTTCCGCCCCGGAAGCGTCCTTCAGGTATATTTTAGCGTAGAAAGTGCTCTCCTCCACGCGGTCAATGACGATCCTCTCCACCACGGCTTGCAGCTTGTCTATGGTATCCTTAAAGAGATCGTGCGTCAACGGACGGGGAGGGTTCAAATTGCTTATCTTCATTTTTATGGCGGAGATCTCCGCCAGGCCGATGACGATAGGCAGCAGGCGCCGGCCGTGCTTTTCTTTCAACACGATCAACTGGTCATGCCGTTTCTCGTCTATAATAAGCTTGCTTAATTCGACTTCGATCATCTGGAGGTTCTCCTTTTCTTACCGCCTTTGCGGCTTTGGCCGGAGGACTTGCCGTCGTCAAGCAGGCTTTTTAACTCGTGCATAAATTGCCCGACGTCTTTGAACTGGCGATAGACGGAGGCGAACCTGACGTAAGCCACATCGTCGATCTTCTTGAGCCGGCGGATGATCATCTCGCCGATCTCGGAAGAAGGAACCTCCCTGGAAGCGCTTTTATGGATATCCCGCTCCACCTGGGAAGTGATCTCTTCCATCTCCTCCAGGCCTACCGGGCGTTTTTCGCAGGCGCGCATGATCCCGGTAAGTATCTTCTTGCGGTCAAAAAGCTGGCGCCTGCCGTCTTTCTTGATCACCATCAAAGAGACGTCTTCCACATATTCGTAAGTAGTAAAACGCCTGGCGCAGGAAAGACATTCACGCCGGCGCCTGATCGCCGACCCCTCCTGCGTAACGCGCGAATCCACCACCTTATCTTCCTTATACCCGCAATACGGACAACGCATCCCTATCCCCTTATATTATATATAATACTGTTAGTTAGCATAGCATATTAGGCGGAGAATTCAATCAAAAACGGGTTCTGGGTGCTGGGTTCTGAGAAGAGATACAGAAAAACAGTCACAGTCCATAGACCATGGTCCATAGTTTAGAAAAGACTAAAAACGCGACATGAAGGACGACGACATAAAAGAATATACTGGCTTATATAAAAGGCGGATATTTACACTTTATCATATCGTTCTCACTTTGAGAACAATTGTACGCAATTCCAGAACAACAGTTACGATTCCTTGCAGAAAAGAACTTTATTCAGAAATAATCCGCATTCACTGCGATATTGTATGAATATATACAATTATTTGTATGAAACCATACAACTTTCCTGATTGCTCGACAGTAGGAAAAAAGTAACTATTGCTCGCTTTGTATTCATAGAGAAAAAACAGCGAGATTTTTTCACTAAATTATGAACGCGCTGCTATCAAGAAAAATAATTTGTTTGAAAATTCCTCGTTATTCAGATTATTTTATTAATTTGATTAAGGCCCATATAAAAATAATCATAGATAAAACAAATAAAATGATAAAAAGCCAGAATAATATTTCTGCGACAATACCCCATTTACTTTGTCGGAAGTCAAGTTTATTAATCTTTTTATCAAGTAAAAGTTCATAATGTTTGGAATTACAAACATTATTTGCAATATTAGAAGCGATTGATAAACTAAGCCCCAAGAAAGAACATAAGAAGAACTTACTTACTCCATATTTCTCGCCTATTACAAATATTGCACCTATTACTGTAAGAGATAACGTTATAATCCTATTGCCAATATTAAGATTTATCTTTTTGTATTCTTCAACAGCATTTTTATAGTAATCTTCCATTCGTACTCCTATTTTTGGCATGTTCTTGGCGGACGATCTCTGTCCGCCTTCTTAGGATATGGTTTAACTGACTGCTTAACCACAGGTTTACATGATTTCTTTAAACTATTCTTATTCAAAGCTTCCTCCTTAACATTATACTGTACAAATTGTTTTATTAATTATCTATTACTCTAATACAAGTAATTTCCCAAATTTTCTTAACTTTCAAACCATTTAATAAGTTCTTCCCATGTTTTTCTAACCCCCTTACCGGATGTTGTCTTCCCTTTACACCACTCAACGTTAGCCTTACCGATCTGAATATCGCCTAAATGATTGTTCTTATTATCGTAAATATCCAATTCAATACCCTTATTGCCCAATGACATCTCAACATCAAATCTCTTTATACTTACTTTCACATCTGCCTCCTTTTGCTATATTGCTTTTAAATATGTTACGTTTCACAACGTTGCCGTTACAATGCTATCTGTTTGCTTTCTTTGCTGCTGCTTCAATCCATTCCCCCATGTTATTGTAGCCATCATCATCCACCCAATTATAACAAGGATAATCAACACTGAAATAAACTGATTTAGCATTGTTATCTTTTCCAATTTCACCAAATTGGTTAGACCCCTTGGTTGCAGCATTGCCATCTTTATCTTTTAATTGGTGAATGTAAATACCTAACATACCATTACTTTTTTCATAACTCTTTTGAAGTTCAAACTTCACATATTCTCTTTTGCTTGTTTCGGCACCAATCAAAACAACAGTAACCGATGTACCTTCCAACTGCTTATTTATCCATCTTTTAATAACAGTTTCCCCACCTTTCTCAACTTCTTCAAATTCAGCAGCGTCAACGAAACCGGCGGCTTCTTTATCGTCTTTAGTTATCCAACTATTTCTTATAATATTTGCTCTCCACACATCATTTTCGTAGTGAAAACTAAAAAATACTCTTCGTGCCATTCTTACCTCCCTTGCAACATTGTTAATAACACTACAATTACTATAGCGCCTAAAATTGTGCCGTGAAAAATACGAAGTGTTTTAGAAAAAGTAATACATATCCACGGTTTTACTTTTTTACTGATCGCCGAAGTATTCATGGAAAAATCAATTTCCGATTCATCCATCTTTCTAACTTTGTCATATAATTCACGAAAAAGTCTTTCCTTCCACAAAAAATACCCATCTAATTCCCAACAGGATAACGCCGGAAAAAATGCCAAATATATAAAAGAAGTGTTTGCTTCCTTTGCAGACAAAACAAATAAAGCTGATACTAAAACCACGCTCCAGCTTTTTAACAAAAAAGAATTGCTTGCCATTCTGTTTATAATACCTTGAATCATTTCCAAATGTCTTATTTTATTCTCCATAAAGCCCTCCCTTTTATGCCTTAAAAAAACAAAAACAGCCTTTGTTTTAAAAGGCTGCCTTTATTTTATCCGACGGATACGCATCAGTACCTCTTGCTTTTGTACCGTGCCTGTAATTTCTACATATTTTGTAATCTATACTTTATTTCTCCAATTCTTTCCTCGTGCTTCGTTCTCCCAGAACATAGAACCCAGTACCCAACACCCGCGCTTTTGCTTCTCCCAGAACCCAAAACCCAGCACCCAGAACCGGTCTTTATTTCTGCACTTTTCTAACCCGAATCCCCGCCTCTTTCAAAAACCTGCGCGCGTTCTCGTCGGGATATTCGCCGCAGGTGACCACTTCCGTGATCCCGGCGTTGATGAGCATCTTGGCGCAGATCACGCAGGGCTGGTGAGTAATGTAGATGACGCTGTCGCGGGTGCCGATCCCGTGCAGGGCTGCCTGCAGCAGGACGTTCTGCTCGGCGTGCAGGCCGCGGCATAATTCGTGCCTCTGTCCGGAAGGGATGTTCAGTTTCTCGCGCATACATCCGGTCTGGGAACAATGTTTGAGCCCGGACGGGGCGCCGTTATAACCGGTGGCCAGTATCCTTTTATTCTTTACCAGAACCGCGCCTACCGCCCTGCGCAGGCAGGTGGTGCGTTTAGAGACCAGCTGCGCGAGTTCAAGAAAATACTCGTCCCAGCTCGGGCGTTTTGCAGGTGCGTCACTTTTTTTAGTCGGCTTAGGCATTCTTCAACTCCGGATAAAGGGGAAATTGTTTTGCCAGTTCCTTGACCTGTTCCCTGATACCGCTCTTGGCGAAAGCGTCGTCGCGCACAGCCACCGCCTGGTCTATAAAGTCGGCGATCTGGCGCATCTGCGGCTCTTTCATCCCGCGGGTGGTCACCGCCGGGGTGCCGATGCGTATGCCGCTGGTCACCGCCGGGCTCTGTTTATCATAAGGTATCAGGTTCTTATTCACGGTGATATTCACTTCCTCGAGCACATCCGAAGCCTGCTTTCCGCTGATATTCTTGGAGGTAAGGTCCACCAGCATCAAATGATTGTCGGTGCCGCCGGAGACGATGCGGTAGCCTTTCTGCGCCAGGCCCGCGGCCACTTCCTGCGCGTTCTTGACGACCTGTTTCTGGTAAACCTTGAATTCCGGTTTCATCGCCTCGCCGAAAGCGACGGCCTTGGCGGCGATGACGTGCATCAGCGGCCCGCCCTGCAGGCCGGGGAATATCCTCGAATCGATCTTCTTGGCGAACTCTTTGCGGCAGAGAATAAAGCCGCCCCTCGGCCCGCGCAGGGTCTTGTGCGTCGTGGAGGTCACGAATTCGGCGTAAGGCACCGGAGAAGCGTGCGCCCCAGCGGCCACCAGGCCGGCGATATGCGCCATATCCACGAACAGATAAGCGCCGACGGAGTCGCAGATCTTGCGAAAACGCGCGAAGTCCATTTTTCTGGGATACGCCGAAGCGCCCGCCAGGATGATCTTAGGTTTATGCTCGGCCGCGAGTTCCGCGATCTTATCATAATCGAGCATTTCGCTTTCTTTGTCCACCCCGTAGGTGACTATCTTATAGAACCTGCCGGAAAAATTATGCGGATGGCCGTGGCTTAAATGCCCGCCGCAGGCGAGGTCCATCGCCAGCACCGTATCTCCGGGGTTCAACGCCGCCATATAAACGGCCATATTCGCGCTGGTGCCGGAATGCGCCTGGACATTGGCGTATTCGGCCCCGAAAAGTTCTTTTGCCCTGCTGATGGCGATATCCTCGACGACGTCGACGTTATGACAACCGCCGTACCAGCGCGCCCCCGGGTATCCCTCGGCGTATTTATTGGTCAACACCGACCCCTGCGCTTCCAGCACCGCCAGGGAAGTGAAATTCTCCGAGGCGATAAGTTCCAGATTATTCTCCTGCCTGTCGATCTCATTCTTGACCGCGGCGTATATTTCCGGGTCAACCGCTTTCAGATGTCTCATTTTCTACCCCCGCATATCTGTTTTTCTATATCCGCGATTATTTTCAGCCGGCGTTTATGCCTGCCTCCGGCAAAAGCCGTCCCCAGCCAGATCTCCGCGATTTTATAAGCCTCCGCGGGCGTGACGAAAGAGGCGCCAAGCACAAGCACATTGCTGTCGTTGTGTTCCCGCGAGAGCCGCGCCGCCGTCCTGTTATAGCAGAGCGCCGCGCGCACTCCCGGAAAACGGTTGGCGACTATGGAATTACCTATGCCGCTCTTGCAGATAAGAATCCCCCTGCGGTAACGGCGGCGGGAAATAAGTCCCGCCAGCGCCGCGGCGGTCACCGGATAATCGCAGCTCTCCTCGGAATAGGCGCCCAGGTCTTTTACCGGGACCCCGCGCTTGGCGAGAAAGACCTTGAATTTCTCTTTGAGGGCGAACCCGCCGTGGTCGGAAGCTATCAACAGCTTCGAATTCATATTAAGGCCTCCACTTTAATAACCGCTTCTTTTATTTTAGCCAATGTTTCCCGGTAGAATTCAAGCGAACCGCCGATAGGATCGTGGATATCGCCGTCACCGGAGCGCACACGGGCGAACTCGTTCAACAAGAATACTTTTTTCCTGGCTCCGGGGACCATCGCCAGTATTTTATCCTCGTGCACCCTCTCCATCGGCAGTATAATATCGGCGGCCTTGATCATCTCCGCGGTCAGCCTGCGGGCCTTGTGCCCGGAGACGTCCATTCCTTCTTCATCCAGGACTTCGCGGGTGGCCTGGGTGGCGCCGCCGGAGACGGCGGATACTCCGGCGGAAAGAACCGTCACTCCTTCGTGTTTTTTCTCCAGCAATATTTTCTTCAGGACCGCCTCGGCCATTACCGAACGGCAGGAATTGCCGGTGCAAACGAAAAGCACGATCTTGTTTTTCAGGGCAAGCATTATCTCCGCTTCGCTCAACGCGCCCGCCCTTAACAAACGGGCCTGCCCCGAAGACAAATCCACCACGCTGGATTCCCTGGCTATCCTGCACGGCCCGGAATCCACCGCCATCTGCACCAGCCCGTCGAAATCGGCCAGCGCCATACCGCACTCCGCTGGAGGAACGCCGCCGGATAAATTCGCCGAAGGACAAGCCACCGGCACTCCGGCGCGATCAAGCAATGCCAGCGCCACGCGGTGGTCGGGCATCCTCACCCCGACGGTGCCGCCTTCAAGGGCTTTCAAAACTACGGTCAAAGGTCCGGGCCAGAAGCGCGAGATAAGTTTATACGCCGGAGCCGGTATCTCGGCGGCGAGACGTTCAACCTGCCCGCTGCCGCTTACCAGCAGAGAGAACGGTTTGTTCTCCGGACGTTTTTTTATTTCATAGAGCTTTTTTACGGATACGGGATTAAGCGCGTTCACGGCAATACCGTAAACCGTTTCCGTGGGAATGATCACCAGCCCGCCAGAGGCTATCAACGACGCCGGCTCCTCGAGCAGATGGGACTGCGGCGCGAACTCGTCTATAAATACCGTTTTCGTGCGGCTCATGCGGAAAGTTCTATTTTCCCGATTTCCTCGCGCATTTTAACCCGGAAAGCTTCCAGTTTTATCCTGATACGCGCGTCGGACAAAGCAAGTATCTCCAACGCGAACACGGCCGCGTTCTTCGCGCCGCCGGCGCCGATCGCCATACACGCCACGGGAATGCCGGAAGGCATCTGCACCGTGGAAAGCAATGAATCCACTCCGCGCAGACTGCCGGTCTCCACCGGGATGCCGATCACCGGAAGCAGAGTATGGCTGGCGACAACTCCGGCAAGCGCGGCCGAGCCTCCGGCCGCCGCGATAAACACGGATACGCCGCGCGCAGGGGCCGCTTCCACATAAGCCTCTAATTCTTTGGGAGTGCGGTGGGCGGAAAGCACCTTCACCTCGGGCTCGATGCCGAATTCCTTCAGTAAGTCCACGGCCGGCCGCACTGTTTCCAGATCGGATTTACTGCCCATAAGCACACTGACGGTATTTTTCATCTCCATCCCTCTCCTGGTAAGGCCGCTTATCCGGCGTTATTCACCGGCCGGGTTAACCGGCCTTGGCCGCGATATCACGGCGGTAATGCATACCTGAAAAATCTATCTCTCCGGCGGCGGCGTAGGCCGCGGCAGCCGCTTCTTTTATGTCCCGTCCTAAAGCGGTGACTCCCAGGACCCTGCCGCCGTCGCTGAAACACCTGCCGGTTTCGCCGCTGCACTTGGTGCCGGAATGAAAGACGGTGACATCCTTGCGGCCGGATAACCGATTGAGCCCTTTTATCTCCATCCCTTTCGAATAATCTCCCGGATACCCGCCGGAAACAAGCACCACGCAGACGCAGGCGCGCTCGTCCCAGTCAAGAGCGCGTATCCCGGACAGCTTCCCGCGGCTTACCGCCAGGAGCACTTCCGCCAGGTCGCTTTTCAGACGCGGCAGGATCGCCTGCGTTTCCGGGTCGCCGAAACGCACGTTGAATTCCAGCACTTTCGGACCGCCGGCGGTAAGCATTATCCCGGCATAAAGCACGCCACGGTAATCAAGTTTCTCCTTACGCAATCCCTCGACCGCCGGCACCATTACTAAACGATTTATCTCTTCCTGTTGAGATAAAGAAAGGAAGGAGGCGGGGGAATACGCGCCCATTCCGCCGGTATTCGGCCCTTTGTCACCGTCAAAAACGCGCTTGTGGTCCTGGCTGGAAGCCAGAGGCAGTATATGCTCGGTATCGGTAAAAGCCAAGAAGGAAACTTCTTTCCCCGAGAGGCATTCTTCGATAACGATCCTCTTCCCCGCTTCGCCGAATATCCTGCGCCGCATAATATCATCCACCGCCGAAAGCGCCTCATCAAGCCCAGAAGGAATGATCACTCCCTTGCCGGCAGCCAGGCCGTCGGCCTTGATCACGCACGGTTTGTTCAATCCGCGCAGGTAATCCTGCGCCTGATCCGGATCTTCGAACACCTCGAAAGAAGCGGTGGGTATGCCGTACTTAGACATAAATTGCTTGGAATACACCTTGCTTGATTCCAATTGCGCCGCCTTGCTGTCCGGGCCGAAGATATCCAGCCCGCGGCCGCGAAAGGCGCCGGCGATTCCGGCGGCCAGGGAAATCTCCGGGCCGACCACGGTCAGATCTATTTTTTCCTTCAGGGCGAAGGCAAGCAGTCCTTTGACGTCATCGGCCTTGATATCCGCGCATTCCGCCAAAGACGCGATACCGCCGTTCCCCGGCGCGCAGAAAATCTTCTCCACCGAAGGAGACTGCGCCAGTTTCCAGGCGATCGTATGCTCCCTGCCTCCCGACCCCACCAAAAGTATCTTCATTATTAAGCGCTTTTAGCGTCTCTCTTTAAAGGCAGTAAACCTGCCATCTCGCCGATCACGTTCACCAGCTCGGTGCCGGCGGGCACGACGACCTTGGTATTATTCTGCAAAGATTTTTCCACCGCTTCCAGCTTGCGTAGCACCTGGGCGTTGCCGACGAAATATTTTTCCGCCGCCTCGTTGACCAGCATTATCGCTTCCGCCTCGCCCTGCGCCTCCAGTATCCTGGACTGCTTTATCCCTTCCGCTTTCTTTATCTGCGCCCTCTTCTCGCCGTCTGCGACGGTCTCGGCGGCGGTGGCGTAATCTATGGCGGCGATCTTTTCATTCTCGGCCTTGACCACTTTATTCATCGTCTCCTGGACGTCCTTGGGCGGGTCTATCTCCTTCAATTCCGTCCTGACGATATCTATGCCCCAGCTGGCGGTCTCGGTCATCAGCGTGCGGTGCAGCTCATCGTTGATCTTGCCGCGTTCGCTGTTGGCGGATTTCAGGGTAAGAGTGCCGATGATGTTACGCAGGGTCGTCCTGGCAAGATTGACTATCTGATACTGGTAATTATTGACGTTGTAGAGGGAACTCTTGACGCTCTTCTCGTCCGACTTGACCTTAAAATACACCTGCGCGTCCACGCGGGCGTTCAGGTTGTCGAAAGTGATGATCTCCTGGGGAGCTGCGTCCACCATCTGCTCGGTCACGTTAACCAGGTACATATTTTCTATAACGGGCATTATCCAGTGGAATCCGGACTCGGCGAAACGGGAGTATTTACCGAGGCGTTCTATCAACCCGCGGTGTGTGGGGCGGATGATGCGTATCCCGGAGATGAAAATAAACAGGATCACGGCGATTGCCAGGTAAACATTATTCATCTTCAATCCTCCTTAGTTGTAAAGCCCGGTAACGGCCGGATCTGAATACGCAGCAGTGTCTTATCCCCCGAATGCTTCTTCCTTCTTACGCTACGGTCACACTACAGAAACTTGTCTGCTGCCGGCAACGATCTCGCCGATCTTCCAGCTTTTTATGCCCTGCCCGGAGAGAAAAGAAGCGATATCGCCGGCCGCGGCAGGCTCAACCACCAGCACCATACCTATTCCCATATTCAAAGTGCGGAACATCTCCGCGTCATCCACGTTGCCCTTGTTCTGGATAAGCTTGAATATCTTCGGCACTCCCCAGGAATCCTTGTTTATCCTGGCGTCGAGATCAGCCGGCAATATCCTGGCGATCTTGTCGTAAAACGCGCCGCCGGTGATATTGGAGATACCCCGGACGATCCGTTCCGTGTTCTTTATCCTGGGATTCAGGAAAGCGTCTCTCAATAAAGCCAGCAGCGGTTTGACGTAGATCCTCGTAGGCTTAAGGAGTTCCGCGTGCATCCTCTTCTGCTCCTGCACGGAAAGCACTTTGCGCACCAGCGAATAGCCGTTGGAATGCAGGCCGCTCGATTCCAGACCGAGAACGGTATCCCCCTTTTTTATCGCGCTGCCGTCTATCAAATTATCTCTTTCCGCCACCCCCACGCAAAAACCCGCCAGATCGTATTCCCCGCCGCGGTAAATACCCGGCATCTGGGCTGTCTCGCCTCCGATCAAAGAGCACCCGGACTGAAGACACCCGTCGTTGATCCCTTTGACTATGTCGTAAAGCGTCTCCGCTTCCAGGCTGCTGTAGGCGATATAGTCCAGAAAGAACAACGGCTCGGCGCCGGTGCAAAGGATATCGTTGACGTTCATCGCCACCAGATCCACGCCGACGGTAGCGTGCTTTCCGGCAAGCACCGCTATTTTAAGTTTAGTGCCCACACCGTCCGCCGAAGAAACCAGCACCGGTTCGCGGAATTTATCCTTACCCAGCTTAAAAAGGCTGCCGAACCCGCCGATGTCGGCGATGACCTCCGGGCGGAAAGAACGCCTGACCAAGGATTTTATTTTCCCCTTAAAAACCGACGCCTTATCTATATCCACGCCCGCCTGCTTATAAGTAACTTTTTTCATAATCTTTATCTCTCCTTACAATCCGCCCTGTCCGCAGCAATGCCGCTCTATCGACAGCTTACCCGCCGTCTTTTCCACCGGCAGAGGATACTTGCCGCTCCAGCAGGCGGTACAGTAATAACCGGCGGGGTTCCTCAAACATCCCAGCATACCCGGCAGACTGAGATAACCGAGAGTATCCACCCCCAGGAACTTCCTCACCTGGTCCAGGGACTGGTATTTGTTGGCGATCAGTTCGCTGGGACGGTTGAAATCTATGCCGTAAAAACACGGGAACCTGTGCGGAGGGCAGGAGATCATCATATGCACTTCTTTGACCCCGGCCATACGCAGGTTGCGCACGCGGATACGGGAAGTGGTGCCCCTGACAATGGAATCGTCCACGATCACCACTTTCTTCCCCCGCAGGACGGTCTTGAGCAGGTTGAATTTCACCTTGACCCCCATCTCTCTGGAATCCTGCGCAGGCTGGATGAACGTCCTGCCCACGTAATGGTTCCTGATTATCCCCATTTCCAGCGGGATGCCGGAAGCGGAAGCGTATCCCATCGCCGCCGAGAAACCGGAATCAGGCACGGGAATGACCAGATCGGCCTTTACCGGGTATTCCGCGGCCAGCCGCTCGCCGAGTTTCCGCCTCACCAAATGCACATTATCGGAGAACACCGTGGAATCGGGCCTGGAAAAATAAACATGCTCGAAAGTGCAGAAAGCGTATTTTTTGGTATGGTGCAGGTGCGAAGGCCGCACCGACCGGAAGCCGTTCTTATCGATGATCACGATCTCCCCAGGCTCCAGTTCCCGCACGAACCTCGCGCCGACGAGGTCGAAAGCGCAGGTCTCCGAGGCCAGGCACCAGGCACTGCCGACTTTCCCGAGGGAAAGAGGCCTGAAGCCGAGAGGGTCGCGCACCCCGACCAGAGAATCCTTATTCATCAACAGAAGCGAATACGCGCCTTTTATTCTGCGCAGCGCGTAAACCAGGCTCTCGGTGAAGTCGCCGCTCTGCGCCCGCGCCATCAGTTGTATGATGATCTCCGAATCCGTCGTGGTCTGAAAAATAGAACCCCTCTTTTCCAGGTACTTGCGCAGTTCGAGGGAATTCACCAGGTTGCCGTTATGGGCGATACAGACAGTGCCTTTTGCATAGTCTATCAGCAAAGGCTGGGCGTTCTTCAGCACGCTGGAGCCGGTAGTCGAATAACGCACGTGCCCGACCGCGCAGTTTCCTTTCAAATGATGAAAGACATCCGGGGTAAAGACATCGCTGACCAGCCCCATTCCTTTATGCAGAGAGAGCCGGCCGTCGGCGGCGGTAACGATACCGCAGGACTCCTGGCCGCGGTGCTGCAGGGCATAAAGCCCCATATAAGTCAGCCAGGGCGCCTGTTTATGGCCGAAAATGCCGAACAACCCGCAGAATTCCCTGGGAGAATCGTCAAAGCATTCTTTGCGCATAGCGCACTCCGTTCTTGAAAATTGAGATACCGTCCGGTTCACTCGCCTTGCCCGCCGTCCCGGGACGCGGATGCTGCGTGGCCTGCACGTGCCGCTCCGGGTGCGGCATCAACCCGAAGATCCTTCCGGTCTCGTCGCAGATTCCGGCGATATCCGCCTGTGAACCGTTAGGATTGGCCGGGTAAACCGCCGCGGAACTGTCTTCATTGCAATAAGTGACCGCCACCTGCCTTTTATCCAGGATAGAACGCAAAGAAGCCGCGCCGGCGGAGATGAATTTTCCTTCACCGTGAGCTACGGGAAGATAAATGATCTTTTCTATGCCTTTGGTCCAGACGCAGACCGACTCCGGCATCCCGCCCCCGCCTGCGCGCAAGTGCACCCAGCGCGCTTCGAACTTACCGGAATCGTTTATCACCAGGCTGGCTTCCTGCTTCCACTGCGCGTTCCCCGGCAGCAGTCCGCTTTTGACCAGTATCTGAAAACCGTTGCATATACCGATGACTAATTTGCCGGCCGCGATGAATTTTTCCACGCTCTCCCTTAATTTACAGCGCAGCTCATTGGCGAGGACTTTTCCGGCGGCGATATCGTCCCCGTAAGAAAACCCCCCCGGCAGAGCCAGGATATGATAAGCATCCAGGCTGCGTTTCCCGCCGGCGAGAATATTCACATGCACCCTTTCGGCTTGCGCGCCGGCCAGTTCAAAAGCGAAAGCCGTCTCCGCGTCGCAATTCGTCCCGGCTGTCCTGAGTATGCAAACCCTGGGTTTCTTCATAGTTGGTCCTTACGGTTATATCCCGTTGACGGAACGGGAACACCCCGGGCCGCCTTTGCGGTAAAAATCCTTGATAATACGGGCCGCCTGAGCCGGGGTATCCGCTATCTTAAAGATATCCAATTCGCGTCTGTCTATATTCCCCCTGGCAACTACCGTATCCTTAAGCCACTCCAGCAGTCCCTGCCAGTAAGCGCGGCCGAAAAGCACCACCGGGAACTTGGGTATACGCCCTGTCTGAATAAGCGTTACCGCTTCAAAGAATTCATCCAGCGTGCCGTAACCGCCCGGCATAATCACAAAAGCGCTGGCATACTTAACGAACATCACCTTGCGCACGAAGAAATAGTGGAATTCCAGCAGTGTATCTACATACTTATTGGCTTTCTGTTCCGAGGGGATCTGTATATTCAGGCCAACCGACTTACCTTTAGCCCTGCGCGCGCCCTTATTGGCCGCCTCCATTATCCCGCCGCCGCTGCCGGTGATCACCGCGAAACCGGATTTGGCCAGTAAATAAGCCGTTTCTTCCGCCAGTTTATAATATTTGTCCTGCGGGCTGGTCCGGCTGGAGCCGAAAATGGAAACCGCTTTTCCCAGAGAACTGAGTATTTCAAATCCCTCGACGAACTCCGACATAATACGGAATACCCGCCAGGGATCTTCCTTCACGAAATTACAGTCAGGTTTCCGCGCCATTCTACCACCTCAGGGGTTTTTGCCAGGTTTCCTTAAGTTCCGCTATATTCTCGCGCAGACAGACCTTCCCGTCGATCCCGCGCGCGATGAACCGCCCGTGTGCCTCCAGCCTGCCGATAAGCGCGAAAGGAAGCCCTTTCAGGCCTTTCTCGAAGACCGCTTTCTTCGACGGAGAGACCTCCGCGACAAAACGGGAATTCGACTCGGAAAACAGGATAAAATCGTTCCTGCGGCGTTTCTCACCGGAACTTTTATAAGGGACATCCTCCAGGGATATCTCCATACCCAGCCCGCCTGCGAAAGCCATCTCCGCGGCGGCGACTCCCAGCCCGCCCTCGGAGCAATCATGCATAGAGCGTATTGCCCCGGCTGCGGTAAGCCGGCTCAATGCCGCGAATATCTTCATTGACTGCGCCGGATAAATCTTAGGCACGCTGGAACCGGTCAAACCCAGATGCGAGTAATAAAGCGACCCTCCCATTTCGTCCCGGGTCAACCCGACAATATAGATAAGACCGCCGGCTTCTTTAGCATACATAGAAACCGTCCTGGAAACGTCATCCAGCACGCTGATCGCGGAGATCAACAATGTGCCGGGTATGGCCCTGGACTTACCGTCGCACATATATTCGTTGTACAAACTGTCCTTACCGGAGATAAAAGGCACGCCGTAGGATTTCGCGGCGTAATAACAGCCGTAAGAAGCCCTGACCAGCCCGCCCAGCCTGTCCGGCTTATCCGGATTGCCCCAGCAGAAATTATCCAGCAGCGCCGTCCGCTCAACCGAACCGCCGCAGGCGACAACCTGCCGCAGCGCCTCGTCTATACAGGAAGCGGCCATCCAATAAGGGTCTATTCTGCCGAAACGGAAATTTATCCCGTTGGAAACGACCGCCGCTTTGCGGGAAGACATCAACGGCCTGACCACCGCGGCATCCGCCGGTCCGTCGCAGGCTGTCCCGGCCAAAGGCTTTCCCGCAGAACCGCCCTGCACCTCGTGGTCATACTGCCTGATTATCCATTCCTTGGAACAGACATCATAAGCGGAAAGCATCTTTTTCAATGCCGGTCCCTGATCACCCGGACACGAACTCCCCGCTTCCTTATACGCTGGTAATTTGAATACGGCTTTCTTCTCTATGTCCGGCCTGCCGTCATGCATAAACTTCATATCCAGGTCGGCGGCAAGCTGCCCGCGGTAATAAAGCTCCAGCCTGCCGCTGCCGGTGAACTCTCCGATGACCGCGGCCTCGACATTCTCCGAAGCGAAAAGCGCGATCAACTCCCGCGCTTTTTTCTTGTCCGCCGCCAGCACCATACGCTCCTGCGATTCGGAGATCCAGATCTCGCTGTAGGACAGGCCGCTGTATTTCAAAGGCACTTTATCCAGATCCACTCTCGCGCCAAGTTCGAAGCCCATTTCCCCCACCGCGCTGGAAAGACCGCCTGCACCGCAATCGGTAACGGAACGGTAAAGGTCCCTGTCACGGGCCTGCATTAAAGTATCGGCCAATTTCTTTTCTTCGATAGGATTGCCGATCTGCACCGCGCCGCTGGAGATCGTCTCCGATTCCTCGGTCAATTCCCCCGAAGAGAACGTCGCTCCGTGAATACCGTCCCTGCCTGTCCGGCCTCCGGCGACCACTATCAGGTCCCCCTTCTTAATCTTTTTGAAACATTTATCCTGCGGGATCATCCCGGCGGTGCCGCAATAAACAAGCGGATTGCAGATAAAACCCTCGTCGAAAAGCACGGCGCCGTTGACGGTGGGAATGCCCATTTTGTTCCCGTAGTCCCTGACCCCGGAAACCACCCCTTTCATCACCCGTTTCGGATGCAGAGTGCCGGAGGGAAGTTTATCGAACGGATAATCGGGCGGGCCGAAACAAAAGATGTCGGTGTTAAAGACCGGCCTGGCGCCGAGCCCGGTACCGAGGCAGTCGCGGATCACCCCGCCTATGCCGGTGTTGGCCCCGCCGAACGGCTCCAGCGCCGAAGGATGATTGTGCGTCTCCACCTTAAAACAGATATTGTTTTTTCCCTCGAACTTGATGATACCGGAATTATCCTCAAAAACCGAGACGCACCACGGTTTGCGCAGTTCCCGGGTAACTTTCATTATCGTGGATTTCAACAGGTTCTTGATCATCCGCTTCCCGATCCTGCCGCTGTAAGCGCGGGGAAGCGATTCGGAATATTGTATCCTGCCGCGGAAAGTCTTGTGCGCGCAATGCTCGGACCAGGTCTGGGCAACGGTCTCCAATTCACAGTCGGTAGGGTTGCGTCCGAGCGCGGAAAAATACGCTTTTATGGCGCGCATCTCGTCTAAATTAAGGAAAAGCTGCCCTTGCGAACTGATCCTGCGCAGTTCAGCGTCGGAGGCGCCGAGCAGATCAATATGCGAAAGCTTGAAATTATATTCGGTGGGAGGATGCGACGAACGCGCGTCCGGCCTGACGACGTGCTGGATCAATTTGTTATAAAGCAGTTTCTCGGCGATGGAATCAACCTGTCCGGAACTGATATTCCCGCTTATGCCGTATTTCCTTGCGGTCTTGACGGAAGAAACGCCGCTTATCCCCAGGTCACGGATGCCCTTTTTCACGGATTCTTCCACAGGGTCCATCACGCCCGGATTATAAGAGACTTCCACTACGGCCCCGGAGCCCTGCCCCGCCTGCGTAAAAGAAGCGGCGTCGTAAAGCAGGTAATCCTGGGAAACAGGGTCGGCCAAGAGTTCCCGGCAGATCCGTACGGCTTCGGCGCGGGAAATATTCCCCTCGATAAGATATATCTGCGTGTAACGCACTCCGGAAACGCCTTCGATCCCCAGGTCCGCGATATCCCTGGCTACACCTTCTCCGACGGCGTCGAACAATCCCGGCTTGTCCAGTACCTCTATACGGTAAGTCATTTTAAGGCGTTATTTTTATCCGCACGATATTACGGCGGGCAAAACTTTGCGGCGGTTTATTTTTCACCGTAAACAACTGAAAACCTGTTTAAGAAATCCCGCGATTCGTTATTCTAAGGCCGCGGGCCGGGGAAATCCGGCAAAACAATCGCCTTCAGCACGCGGCTAATAGGTCGTTTTCTCTATTGTGCGTTTGAAGATCCTGTCCACGTTCCGCAGGTAATGATCCAGATCGAAAATACGCTCCAATTCCTTCTTCGGCAGATAAGAAGCGACTTCCTTGTCTTCCAGCAGGTTGGCGAAGAATTTGCCCTCCCCCCGCCAGGTGCGCATAGCGCACCTCTGCACCATATCATAAGCTTTCGGCCTGGGCAACCCCTTTTCCATCAACTCCAGCAGGACCCTTTGCGAAAAGATGAGCCCGCCGGTCCTGTCCAGATTCTCCAGCATTCTTTCCGGGTAAACGTTCAACCCGTCCACAACGGCGATGAATTTATGCAGCATATAATCCAGAACAATCGTCGAATCGGGAATGATGACCCTTTCGTTGGAGGAATGGCTGATATCGCGCTCGTGCCACAAGGCGATATTTTCCAGGGCAACCTGGGCGTTGCCGCGCAAAAGCCGGCTCAAGCCGCAGATACGTTCGCAGATAACCGGATTCCGCTTATGAGGCATTGCCGAAGACCCCTTCTGCCCTTTGCCGAAAGGTTCCTCGGCTTCCAGGACCTCCGTCTTCTGCAAATGCCTGATCTCCATGGCGAATTTTTCCAGGCTGCTGCCGATCAAAGCCAAAGCACAAAGATAACTTGCGTAAACATCCCTCTGGATTATCTGCGTGGATATGGAAGCAGGCTCAAGCCCCAGCTTGCGGCAGACGAACACTTCAACTCCGGGGTCTATGTTTGAATAAGTGCCTACGGCTCCGGATAACTTCCCCTGCGCCGCTTCTTTTGAGACGGACTTCAGGCGCGCAATATTACGCTTGGTCTCTTCGTACCAGACCGCCAGCTTCAGCCCGAAAGTCACCGGTTCGGCGTGCACGCCGTGCGTGCGGCCGATACAAACCGTGCGCTTGTGCCGCAGGGCCAGACGCTTTATGGAAGACAAAAGCTTTTCGAGGTCGCGCAGCAGTATCGCGGAGGCGGACCTCAACTGCACGCCGAGAGTTGTATCAAGCAGGTCGGAAGAAGTCAGCCCCGCGTGAAAATACCGCGCGTCCGCGCCGATGGAAGCGGAAACATTGGTCACGAAAGCCACGATGTCGTGGTTGGTGCTTTCTTCTATCTTTTTTATTTTCTCAAGATCAAAACAAGCCTTCCTGCGCATCCTGGCGGCCGCGGCGGACGGTATAGTTCCCCTCTTGGCAAAGGCCTCTGCGGCAAGCAGCTCGATCTCCAGCATAGTGCGGAATTTGAATTCGTCTTTCCAGACAGCCGACATTTCCGGCAAACTGTATCGCTCGATCATATCTCCTCCAGAGAGTGTTATTATAACAGAAATACACCGCTTCGCAATAAAAAGTCCCATAAAACTATTGACAAATATTTTTGTGATGATATATTTATTTTGTAATTTAGATTACAGAAGGAGAACGTATTGCGCGACAAACAGAAAAACCCGTAAAGCAAGTAATGGACTATGCTTTACGGATTTTTTTTAAAAGGAGGGGAAAAGCAGCAATGGCAAAAGGTAAAGTAAAGTGGTTCAGCAATCAGAAGGGTTACGGATTCATCACAGGGGAAAACGGTAAAGACGTATTCGTCCACTACAGCGCAATCACCGGCGACGGCTACAAGAGCCTGGAAGAGGGACAGGACGTTGAGTTCGAAGTAACTCAAGGCCCTAAAGGCGAACAGGCTTCCAACGTCAGCAAAGCCTCGCCTACCGCATAATATTCCACATCATACCGCTGTACAAGACCCCCGCCGCGCAAGTTGCGGGGGTCTTGTTTTTATCTAAACATATCCCCGAATTAAATGCTACTGCTGTTCGAACGATACCGCACTCAAGGCAATTTGTAATTCCTGCGCGGGCTTATCCGATTCAAGCACGGAAAGAAGCCTGACAAATCCCGGCTCGCAGGCTAACGCGTAATCCTCTTCCAGCCGCAGAATATCGGAAATACAGACAAGGACTTTCTCCACCTCTGCGGAAATATCCCCTCTTTGACAACAGGATAAAACATATTCCTTTATTCTCTCTCCCGAAGGGATACTCCCATTATCGACGATTTCCTTAATCCGGCTCCATTCATTATCCAGTTCCGCCAAGGGTATTTTCGCCTGAATCGGCACTTGCACACCTAACGGGACCGCAGGCACGGGCTGAGCGGTGATTGGAAGGTTACGAAAATCGATCCCTCCTAATTTCTTATCAAGGACCGCTGGTGAGCTGTTTGCAACCGAACTATCGATATCCCCCTTACCGCCGTCTTCCGCAGCTTTTCCTAATTGACCTGCGCCGCCGTCGGCCTTCACCTTGGTCACCGGAGAAACAATACCGCCTTGAAGATGTTTTACCTGTTTTACCGCTTTCTGAAGCGCGGCATTCGCCGCATATTCATCTTTTTGCTCTAATGAAGCAAGAAGCATATGAAATAATTCCGGGTATGCCTCCCGGAAATATTTAAGCGAGCTTGCGATCACCTCCTGTTTTTGGGCCGCGCATAAAATCTGGGAAATAAGTCTTATAAATATTTCGTCCTGAAACGCCACAGCTACAGCATCATCCCGGGTGACGATAGGATCGTCTATAAATTTTATGCGGCCGCTGCGATCGATAATCGGCTGTAAATCGTCAGACATATACAAATTCAAATCCCGCAGTTCCTTCCTGAATTCAATGCAATCCTTCATCACATTTACACTAATTAGCTCTCCGGCAGCGGAAGGAAAATCACCGTTGATAATATCCATTACTAAAGAAATAGACCCGGTCGACGGATCTTTAAAGAAACCATGAAGCGGAGCAGCAAATCCCGACTCCGCGACAACTTTCGTCAATAAGCATTTACTGATAAAGTCGTCATTTTTCTTTATTTCCTCAATTGTAATAGGGCTGATCGTTGTTTTAACGAGCACAGGAGCGCCGTCAGGAAAAAATCCTAATTTTGCCGTTGCATTTACGCCGTTACGGGATTTACTTACCAGAAATACGTCATTATCCGGGAAAATGACCTCGTTTATAAAAGGCACCTCGTTTAACGGATACGGCCTTTTACCTTTCATTTTCTCCACAGCCGGTTTACCCCATATTGAAATCATTGCCGCTTTTTCCGGCAGATCACCGTCTTCGATATCGATGGTTGGAAGGTATAGAAACACAGTACCTGCCTTTGCTTCCCGGATAACGTTCCGGATAGCCCATTGGCCTTCTACAGGGAGATCAAAGTCAACCTTGGCTTTTTTAAGCAATCTTTCCGCATACCGGCTATCGGCAAGTTGCGGCTTAAGTTTATCAATAACCCGTTGGATCAAATTATTCTGCTCATTAAGGACACGTTCTCTATTCCCTTCATCCCGTGCGATACTCTTCCCGCCATCCCAATTGCCCTTCAAATCTTTGAGGGTTAATAGTTTAGCTCCCTGGAGCAATTCTTTCATTCCCACAGGTTTAGCTATCGCTATCTTATCCAACAGCCGATCTTCTTTTCCTTCCGTCTGATTTAAATAGAGAAAAGTTACGGCCGCTAATATTTTGCGCACTTCATTCGTCGCCCCCTCATTCAAGAGCATTTTAGCCCAGACCATCAGCGGAGTATCCTCAACGCAGACACCCACGTAATCCGGGACATAATTCGGGATAAACTTGTGGCTCATCAAAGAAAAGGTCTTTAAGCCGGTTACGCCTAAACTCAAGAAAGCATCTCTTGTTAATCCCATCGTAAATCCGTTATAAGCGGTGGCGTCAATAATCAAGACTTGTTTCCCTTTTATCTCAATACCTTTAGTCTCGCGGATAATATTCTCGCGTATTTTCTCCTCTTCTTCCGGTTTATTAAGGCTTCCATAATCGGCCCCTTCACTTCTAGGCATATGGACTTCCAATACGACATATTCCGGGACCTTTAATCCCCGGCGTTCCCTTAATAATCTATAACATACCTCTAAAGGAACGGCTTCCGTAGCAAGAAAAACAACCACATCCGGATTAAAGCCGCTCCGGGATATCTCCCTCAATCCCAAATCCATATATAAAGGAACCCCCTTTAAACGCATATAGGTAATATGGTTGTCTCCCATAGTATTTTCTACAAACAACGCAGTAGCACGCATTTCTTCTTCTATAAGCTGCCAGAAATCCGAAGTTTGTTTCTCTTCTTGTCCGCTTCTCTTACTCTCCCAGGCAGTGTCCTTCAGGCCGTACAAGCGAAGATAGTCAAAGAAACGGGCAAAAGACTGCGCCCGGCCCCCGTCATTTATTCCGTTATCATAGGGAACTGCAGTATTAATTGCGTTACTTCTTCTCTCTTCCTCCTCGTAAAGAAGGGTTTTAATGATCTCAAGTTGCCTACTTAAAGGAATGAAGTGTTTGCCTCCTCTATATGAAACGGCGAAATCATAGAACTCGTAAATAAAGTTACTGCCAAAGATGTCTTCCAATAGCGACGGGTAATCCAAGTCTTTTGAGATCGCGGAAATAAACAGCGTGCCTAATTGTTCTGAAGCAGAAAATCTCAATTCATTGTAAAACCATCTTTCATCATCTGTTATCCGGGTTTTTTCTTTCCGGTCAAACGATTCCAGAATGTTCACCAAATCAAATCCTGTTTCTTTTTTAAGAGCTTCCGGCCGGAAATTATTAGTCGCGTAGATAGAAGTATTCCCCCTAAAAACATCCACTCCGGAACCCCAAAAAGCAGCTTTCGCACCGGTATTTTCTACCACGGCATCGCTATACCTGATCCCTATTCTTACTATGGCCGTCCAGGGGCCCTTTTTCCTTACCTCAAAGACATAAGTCTGCTCCCATGGCCGGTAATCTGTTTTTTCCTTTTCTGATTCTGAATAAAACTCTTCCTGATAACGGGGTTTCGCTATCGGCCTTATTACAAACGGCAATACATTTTTCAGCTGTGGCAGGGTGTATATTTTCACGCTATCCCAACCTTCTTGTTTTTTTATCCTTTCCGCCCGTTTTGCCAATGCCTCCTCTACCGATACATAAGGTTTACGATAATCCTTATCCTTGAACATCCGCCACAAAAGTTCCGGATCAACGGCATATTTGTTTATCGCGCCTCCTACTACACGGCCTTCATAGAAACCCAATGCTCCTATCTCGGCAATACTATTAGAAGTGAACTTCTGAGAAGTCCCCTGAGTGATATTAATTAAGGTAAAATCATCCAAACCTCCCCACCAGAATTTATTTGAGAATATCGAGAACTGACTTCCAAGACTGCCCCATAACTCCAGCCTGTAATCCATACCATTATAAGAAAATCTTTCTTCCCTGTTACAACACTTCTCGACTACCATCCACAAGAGACCGGCCAATTCTTTATGTGTAGTGCCAAGACGCGCTACAGTTTGATGATCCATAACCATTTGTTCTATAACATCGTCGGCAAATCCCGACATGGAATAAGCGTGCTTTTGCGCTTTTTTATTTATATCCGCTATCGGAGTTCCGCTGATCGCCGTAATAGACCTGATAACTTCCGGAGAATTGACTTCCCCGGGCTTAAATCCGCGCCCGCTTGAAACGACCAGCGCTTTTTCATAATCATCGAGCCAGGCCCTGCGTTGACGCAATTCTTCCCCGCCGTCCTGCGCGCTGGTAACCGGCTTCTTTTCAAGTATCATAATCGCGTTGGGAAGCCGTATACTTTTCTCCCATGAATCGTCATTAGCTCCTTTAGCCCCTATAAAAAATGTCTTCCCTTCAAATACATACTGCTCCTGCTTTAAGAAATCGGTCTTTAACTTTTCGGATAGCGAGTTATAAAGTTCTAAATCGTTTTTAGACAGGATCAGCACTTTATCTCCCGCCCGCAATACATCGACAAGGATGAAACGCAATAAATCCTTATTGAATGTGGGAGCTTTATTTTTCTTTGCCCAGCCAGCGAAACCTTTCAGGATGAATACACAGGGCCCCTTGATCGCATTGCGCACTATTTCATAATTACTCTTTTCCAGAGCGTCTAAAGGCGTATCCCTATTGATGATCTCGGCGCGTTTTTCCTCCCCGAAAACTTTCTTCAAAGCCTCTTCACCCAAATCTAAATCTGAAATTTCATAATTGAGATGATATGTCCGGCGCAATAGCGCGGGTATCGAATCAGCCCCTTCAAAAGGATACACAAAAGTTATCTCCTGCCCGCTATCTTCAAGCACAGGCATGATCCCTTTTATAAGGCCGGCATATACATTAAGCGCCGCTTCCATCCAAGGAGGTGTTCCCGGTACCAATTTCTCTTCTTTTACCTCTGCTTCAAGATCATTTAATTGCGAAAAATAACCCCGCACGGCATCCCGGTAACGGACCTCTAAACTCTGTTCCATATCGGTTCCCTGTCTCCCGTTCCTTGGCGCACTTTGTGCCGGGGACTTAGTTCCTGGCACGCCGCCGTCACTACTTCTTTTACTGCGTGCCATAGACTGCGCACCAACAACAACACTCCCTTCCTCATCCACACTCACCGCCGCTAAATTCAAACCGGGAATAAACGGCTTATTCCCGGTCAGCACATTCCCCGCGCCTGGCGCCATTATCGCCGGTAACGCCCCGAACCCGATCCCCCCGCTCGTATACTGCCTGATCGTCTGCCCATAGGGAGTATTGATAGTTTCCGACTCGTTATATTCCCCTTTCTGAAAAGACTGCCTGTATTGCTCAAAATAACTGTTCTTCTCCCACTTCTCTTTAGAAGTAAGTCCCGTCAAATCCATCGTATTTATCTTCGAAACATATCTATCTATAATAGTCAGCCTTTTATTGGCTATGGACTGTGGACTATCGACTCTGGACTGCTTTTCATTGTTCCCAGAACCGTTTTTCGTTTCCTCTTTCATCCATTGCGCCAGTATCAACGAATAATAAACCTGCCGCAGCGGCGCGTAAATCTTTGAACTGTTCAACTTCAGGGTCAACTTAGGAATGATCAACCTGCGGATCAACTCCGAAGAGTAATCATTCAGTTCTTTCAGACGGTTATCTTCAAACTGGGGAGCGCTTCCACTCAGATAATCCTGTTCCAGCATTACCTTCAGAGTAGCTTTATAGACATAGACGTTCGCGGGGAACCCGGAAGAGTTACTTTTGAATTGACGAATAATGATCTCACCCGGGACTATCCAGGGCCTGGTAAAAGTCGGCAAAGAAACCTGCTGATCGCCGAACAACTCTTGCGCTTTTGCGTAAAGCTTATCCCAGTATTCTCTGCCTTCTTTTGTAGCGGGAGAAGTCGCCAGCGCCAGATCCTTCTTTAAATTCAGATCCGCCGCCAGCATCACTTTCCCGATGTCGGTCTTCTCCAGATACGGATCAATAATATTATCCGCCTGGTCCGGCCGCAGGTTCACCCAAAAAGCATCGTTGGGCAGAGTCAGACCGATCAGGAAATAATCCATCAGCTTCCCGGCCTCTTCCTGCAGAACATCCTGTTTTAATTCCTTACTGTCCCCTTTATCCAAGAGCACCTGTAACCCCTTGGATTGAGGCGTAAATTCAATAGACCGCAGGTGTATAGGCCGGAACTTATCCTGGATCAGGAAACTCGGCTGGCTGAAATACAGCGGTAATACCTGCGACAGTACCTGGGCAAAACAGGACTGCTCGACAAAGAAACAGATAAGCACTAAGAGCGAGATTATTTTCTTCATACCAAGATAATCAAATTATTTATACCGCCTTTCCAAACATTCCAGCCATATATACAAAAAAAGCCACGGTTGAATAAACCAACTGGTTTATCCTTCCGTAGCCATAAGTTTTAGGAGAGAATTGCTTTAAATACTACTTATATGTAAGTATAATGTATTATTTAATTATTTGCCACCCGCTTAACTTGATTTTGATTCAGTTAACACACTCCCCTAAAACGGGACCGGGTCCGCCTTTCCCATTGCGGCATAAGCAGGTTACGTCAGAAGTGTCCCCAATTAATATGACTAAAAAGTACAAGGCAAGAAAGAAAAGCTGTTTTACCCTGAGAACAAAAAAAAGAGCCTTCTTCAGGCTCCCTATTCTACGAAAGTGCCGAAGGAGGGATATAGTGCGCTGTTAAATAAATTCTTTGAACAGCGCACGGAGCAATCGAGAGTCGAAAGTCGAGATTTGATTCGATGGAAGTTCTCGATTGCGATCTAATTTCGATTCTCGACTATCGGAAACTTATGTAATAATTTACAAGCCCGCAGGACGATGGGCCCCGATCTCGGCAATTGTATTTGCGAGAAATGAACGGGAAAACTTGTTTTCACAGGCATTTCGAAGCAAATACAGGCGATTGCCAAAGGCAATTGCAGCCATTTCGGTCTTTGCGAAATGGTGTCAAACAAGGCAATCCACAGACACAACCTATACAAAAAAAAGAGCCTCTATTATAAGGCTCCTAATCTTACAGTGGTGCCGAGGGAGGGAGACGATCATACATATTTCCCTAACTCTCTGTACTACAAATAATTACATCTCAATGCTTTTATTACTAATGAATTAACGAGTCTGGATACTTCTCGATATTTCTCTCTGTTACCCGATGTTTTTCACTTAAATGGGCGCATTCTGGGCACAGCTACAATTATTCTTCAAGAATAGATTTAACAGTAGGAGAATTTGCAAATTTACCAAGTACTTCGTTAACAAAATTTGGGCTTTGTAAATCTGCGGATTCAAGAATTTTTCTTAAACTTTCAATAACTTTCTCTTTTTGAGTTACAATTCTTATTTCACCAATCAATTCATGTAAATCATGCTCAGTAATAGTATTTAAATTCTGACCTTTTAATTTTTCGCGTAACTGTTCAAGCTTTTTCCCATCTACCCAAAAAGCGCTGCCTTTCAAGAAATCTTCAATCAATGCTTGTGCCTCATTTCTATCCCAGTCAGAAGTTGCAACTCTTGAATACAAATTACCAGTTAACCATCCTAATTTTGCACGAAAATTTTCGTTAAGTTGACCGATCTTTGCCTCCAAACAAGTCTGATAATGCAAATCGCATTTAATCGGAATTGTGAGACGTAAAAAAGCAACATAGTTATCCGCTAATCCAAGTTGTGTTTCTTTGTGTAGAAAGAAATAATCTGTATGGTTGTTATTTATAATCGCGGCGAGGAATTCAGAGAATCGGCCTTTTTTGGATTTAGACACAAAATTCCCTTTTTTATCTATGGCATCTGTCTGTACCTTTTCTATTTCTTTTGTTATTGCCACTGGGATAGGGCGCACTGCAGCTAAGTTGATATATCTCGCCTTACATACTCCATCTCTTTTTTCTAAATCGCAGGACTGCGTGGTAACCATAAGATAATGATAATCTTCCTTAATGTTCCAATAGGGATGGACATCTTTCAAAACTTGTCCTAATTTTTCTGTCTTTTTTAGAATGTCCCCTTGAAAAAGCTGGGTAGATTTTAATGCTTGGTATGTAAAATGGAGGGTTGGCCCTTCAGAGCCAGAACTCATCTTTTATTCCGCTCATTTAATTCATAAAATTTATTCCTTCTCTCAATCGCATCAACATCAAGCTCCAATTTAGCTGATGTGGCAGCTGAAGGAGACCAATGATATTTTTGATAATCGCCACGCCTTTTTATAAGACGCTTAGATTCATTTTTGGTATCAAAATTTCCCGCCATAGAGAAAGTCTTAACCTTTTGATAGCCGCTTGACCTATAGTGAGTTCTGCTTGTATCATCAAAGAAATTCGTGTTTTTAATCGTCATGTTCTTCCTCAGTTTCGTATTCTAAACCATAAATTTCCCTTAAGAATTCTTCTGACCTTCTCTTATTCTCGATAAAAGAACCTGTTATTTTCTCTAGAGCTTCTTTAGCATCTTTTACAAGATAATGAAAGTTAAAATCAAAAATAACCTTTGGGCCATCTTGTTTCATAACGAAATTAAGTACGGTGTTAGGATATTTTGATATTGTCCTTCTTATAGAACTCTTCCCTATTGCGCAACCTTTTCTACTTAATGAATCATTGTCAGGAAACTCAAATAATGGAAGAATTCTTTCGAGGTTAGTCTCTTCAATAAAACCAAAATTTTCTCCAAATGAACTTATAGGGGTATAAGGAAGAATACTGAGGAGATCGTTTGCCATTTGTTCTATTTTTTTTAGAATCGCTTCGTCATTTTTTACTGCAACAAATATAACCCTGTCATCATCGGGGAGCATCCTAATATCACCTTCATCATTTGTGAACCTGGGAGGGCCTTGAAGATTAAGGGGAAATTCTACTTGAACGGTTTTTTGTTTGAAGATATTTGTTCCTACCCAATCGGGAACGAGAATATACTTATTCCATTTTCCTACAAGTACCAACGTCCAAAACTCTGGTCTGATTTTCATTATGTCTGATTATAATGCCTGATTCAAATCGTGTCAACGTCATATTTATTTATTGATAATTTATACGATTTCCTTCCCTTCTTTAATCTTTTTTGGAGCCATTTTTCAATATCTACACTTTTAAAACGAATCCCCTTAGGTAACTTAATATGCGGGATAAAGCCAGTGTGCGTCCATTGATAAATAGTCTTCGTACTTACCTGAATTAATTCGCTTAATTGGCTTATCGTGAGCAGCTTTTCCAATGGTTTAGATTTCCTTATTCGGCACTTCTTCTCTGTAACTCTTCTATTATCAATACATTATCCCAATAGCATCTCGGTTTTGTGCCCATAAAACGGGACCGGGTCCGCCTTTCCAATTGCGACATAAGCAGGTTACGTCAGAAGTGTCCCCAATTAATATGACTAGAAAGTACAAGAAAGAAAAGCTGTTTTACCCTGAAAACAAAAAAAGGAGCCTTCTTTAGGCTCCCTATATTACACGGGGCGATTCGACTGTCAGATAGTTAGTAACAGCGTATTTGATTAATCTACATCCTACGTTAAAACTTTATCGTCCGGTCTAGAATTTCCAGAAATATTTTCATATCAAAAAAGTAATTGGGATAAGCACGCTCAAGTGAATCCAATGATTCAGCAGAGACAAGAACTGCATCGACACTTGTTCGATCAGTAATAGTACGTTCAATAGCTAAGTATTCTTCTGAAGCAAGCTTAATATCTTTTGAGCCGAAGCCTTTTACGGAGACTTCTTTTGTACTAGTATCGAGTTTAATAAGGAAGTAATGAGCGCCTTTGGGGATTTCTGGTCTTTGTAATATTTCACCATATTCTTTAATATGTTTAATCATTTCAATTTGAGTTTTATATTTACGCAATGCGTCTAAAAGATCCTCTTTTCTAGTAGGAGTGCCTGGGGCAGCAGAAGTCCCTTCTATATTTGCAATTACTGTTGCCATAAGTTTGAAGAATTGTAATAAATCGACATCTCCCTGGTTTGATTTCAAAACTTGCCCCATAAAAGTTCCGACTGTTTCTACGGCAGTAGCCCAAGCATGCTGTAACTGTGTACGAAGTTGTATTTCAACCCTATGACCATTGTAAGTAGTGTTTTTGTCGCTTACATAATTATAGATTAAATGAATGCTTCGATATCCAGTCCTTATTTTAGGACATTTAATATAGTCATCTTTATAATCAAGTTTATGTCTAATATCGCTTTCTTCGTATGCTTTAACCAATTTATTAATGTCCTCAATACTGGTTAAAATTGCACGACAACCACCGATATCTTGCATATCGGAAAGTTTTAATTTTCGCATTCTTTGTAGTTTATGTCTAATTGAAGAAAGACGCTTGATTCGTTGCACAACAATAGACTTCTGGTCTATTGTCTTGGATTTCCTTCGAAGCCACATCTGAAATGTATTTAAAGGGAAGTTATGGGATGAACGCCAGTTATCAATAACTGTTAACGCCTTTTCGTAACTATCTGAAGTAGAATCCGGACTGATTAATATGGCGCCGGCTGCATCCACCTCAGCTTTAGTATATAATAGTTTTGTATAAGCCATAACTTTCCTTCTCGGTTATCCGCCAGCTGTAAAACATAGACTATTGATGCTTATTTCTACGTTGCAAAAACCCCACGATTTTTATAAAATCAAGGACACGTTACAAAAGCCAATTCATATCTCAAACTTCCGTCTTAAGAACTCGGATATCTCCATCTGTTCTGATCTTCCCAGTTTTCTTATTTTCGCCAAGATATTCAAAGCCGTTTCACTCGGCGGCTGAACATTGGACTTACCCTGGTTGCACGCCGAACAAAGGACCCTAAGATTATCTTTTGAATCCGTTCCACCTTGACTGATCGGCTTAATATGATCAATATGAAGTCTGACTTTTCTACCGGGATTAAAAGGATCTGCATCTCCTGGACCGGCACCACATCGCTGACAAGTATATCCGTTTCTTTCAAGGATTTCGTTACGCAGCTGCGGGCTTATATTGCGCGAAATAACCGGTTTTCTTTCCAATTTCTCAAGGATATATTGACCCGGCTTTAACTCGGCCCGGTCGTTATGGCTCATAATTTGATAGCCTTCTTCATCTCTTAATTCTCGAATGCGCCGTGCATACTCACTGATCCCTGCTACTCTTCTTATTTGTTTTGTCGTAACAATCTTTCCAACATGTTCAATAAAAAACTCCCGAATCTTATCTCTGGCCCCCATAATCTTTACTCCTTTACAAAGGTGTCAATTCGTCGCGTTATCTTCTCTAAATCTTTAATTTGACATTGCCAAACAGTAAATGTTCGCCATCCCATCTTCCGCAATTTAATCTTAATCGCTTTATCCCGAGCAGCATTACCCTTGATCTTTTTCTCCCAAAATAATCTATTTGTCGACGGTAAAGCAGCTCGCTTACAATTTTTGTGGTTATGCCAAAAACAGCCGTGAACGAAAATTATTTTTTTAGACTTATTTAAAATTATGTCGGGGTTGCCCGGTAAATCTTTACTGTAACTTTTAAAACTATATCCAAGTTTACGTAGGCATCGTCTTACAATCTTTTCAGGCGACGTATTCCGCCCTTTGATGCTCGACATTATCTGTCTTCGTTTTACTACTGTAAATACATCCGCCATTATTAGTTTCCTTACTTGCCAACATTGCCAATACGCAATCGGCAATACGAGCGGACAACGCTGGAGGGACAGCGTTTCCTATTTGCTTGGCGATTTCTATTTTTGTGCCGGTAAACTTGAATGAATCCGGGAATGATTGCAATCTTGCCGCTTCTCGATGGGTAATCGGTCTATGTTGAGCCGGATGCAAATATCTTCCCTTTTCCGGTTTAAAAAACTCCGTCCGAATGGTAAAAGCAGGCCTATTCCACCATAAACGGCCGAACAGATCGGTTCCTCCCTCAGTCTTTCTAATCCAACAATCTGGAGTCAATTCCGGGGCAATACGTTGTAAGTCAAACCGATTCATCCCTTCTTTAGGTATTGCTTTATAGCGCTTTACGCTCAATGGTGTAGGCGTCCTACCAAAATGCAAATCCAACGGAGCCGGTTCATTGCGTATTTCCGTACCTATCGGAGGCGGTAAATCTCCTATTGCATCACGTACCGTCAACCATGGTTTAGGGTCGGATATACATCTTTCAAATATATCTGTAAAAGACATCCCATTATTTAAGCCGGTAGGTTTTCGATGTGTCTTCTTAGGAGGAAAAAACAATTTTGGATCGGTAAATTTACATCCGATAATAAAAGCTCTCCACCTTGTTTGAGGCGCACCGTAATCTGCGGCACAAAGCTTTGCCGAAGCCAATTGAAATCCTAAAGACTCTGCCGCTGTAACTATCTCTTGATACTCCTGAGACCCCAGCAACTGCGGAACATTTTCCATAACAAAGATTTCCGCACCGCAATGCGCAACCACATCCAAGTAAGGCCGCCATAATTGCTTACGGGGATCATCTTGTCTATTTTTGTTTAAAAGGCTGAATCCTTGACAAGGCGGTCCGCCTATCACAATATCGGCCTTAGGTATTTCATCAATCCTATTTTCAACAATATCTGAAATATCTCCTACGACACAATGTTTACCGAAATTAACATTATAGGTTTTTGCCGCATAAGCGTTAAAATCATTAGCCCAAACAGGGGCAAATACCTGCCCAAAAGTTTTAGTAAATCCTAAAGTCAAACCACCGGCACCGCTGAATAGATCGACTAAACGGTATTGTCGGGATGTTTCACCGATAAGTAAGCCCTTTTTACGATCAAAAAAGATGATCTCGTCATCAATCGGTATCTTATAATAAATTTTCCTTCGCATAAGTCCCCTTTTACTTAAAAACAAAAAACCTTCGCCTTTTCAAGCGAAGGTTTTAATTATTTTAACGTGGCAGTTCCCCCTTCGAAACATACCACCCTGATTAAGTTTAAGTATATTCCTAATCTTCTTAAAATCAAGTAATTTCTTAATAACATAAATTGAATTATATCATAATTATTTCTCTAAAAATATAGCTTTTTCGGATTAGTTCATCCTTTCCATGAAGTTTTCATAATAAGAAATAATCTGAACCTTTGTAAGGGAATCGGTACCCCCGTCGTTCTCTTCGTTCGCTCCTTAGGAGGTGACAAGCCCCCTCCTAACGTCCCGAATGTTCGGGACTGTTCTCTCCCGAACGTGGGGAAAATCTTTCCCCACATCCCTTTCGCGTGGGGGGGCCTCTGCTCCCAAACAAAAAAAAGAGCCTTCTTCAGGCTCCCTATTCTACGAAAGTGCCGAAGGAGGGATATAGTGCGCTGTTAAATAAATTCTTTGAACAGCGCACGGAGCAATCGAGAGTCGAAAGTCGAGATTTGATTCGATGGAAGTTCTCGATTGCGATCTAATTTCGATTCTCGACTATCGGAAACTTATGTAATAATTTACAAGCCCGCAGGACGATGGGCCCCGATCTCGGCAATTGTATTTGCGAGAAATGAACGGGAAAACTTGTTTTCACAGGCATTTCGAAGCAAATACAGGCGATTGCCAAAGGCAATTGCAGCCATTTCGGTCTTTTCGAAATGGTGTCAAACAAGGCAATCCACAGACACAACCTATACAAAAAAAAGAGCCTCTATTATAAGGCTCCTAATCTTACAGTGGTGCCGAGGGAGGGAATCGGACCCCCCACGCCGGCCTTTTCAGGGCCGCGCTCTACCACTGAGCTACCTCGGCATTACCGCTTCATTATATTTTGGGATTATAGCATATTTCCCACGCCAGGCAAGGAAAAAGTTCGCGCCCGCCGACAGCCCCCGTCGGTATTTATCTACTGTTCCGACAAGCGCGCGCCTTCGGCGATTACCTTACTAAAGATCTCCTTGGCCATATCTATCTTAGGTTCACCTTCATTCTTAACGGTGATGCGCAGCCGGTTGATCTTTTTGGTCAGGCGGATTATGCGGATATCCATAATCGTCGAAAGCACGTCCAACTGCAAATAGCCTCTTTCCCTGCTCTCTTTCCTGACCACCCCTTTAATACGGCAGACCATATAAACGGCGTCCCAAAGGTCACGATAAAAAATGTCCGTGTCCCCCTGCACGGTATTCCCCCTGTAGACTTTACCGGAGGTCAGCAATGTCTGCGACCTTGACTTCCAGAAGAAAGGCGTGCAGCCGTGCAACGCCGGTAATATGAAAGCCAGAGTTAAAAACAATCCTGCGCCCCGGATAAAGTTATTTTTTTTCATTTTATCTCTTTCTTGGAAAAAACCTTTCTGAAGCAGAAAACATTCAACAATATTATCCCTGACCAGAAAAGAATGATAAACAGCCAGCCGGAAAACTTCATACGTTAACCTTTCCGGGATCCCTCTTTTTCCAGGCCGCCCTGACCAGCGCGGCCTGCAGGATGAAAAGCCCCAGCAATCCCAGACGGGTAGCCAGCACAAAAGGCTTATTCTGCGCGGGGACCCCTTTCATCATGATCACCGGCAGCCATTCCTGGAAGAACCACATCCCTAGAATAACAAAAAGGAACAACGGGGTTATATATTTGATCACGAATTTATACACCGGGGGGATTGCCATATCCGCCCCTTTGTGTATCTCTTCCCAGGCGTTCTGCATACCGAACACCCAGCTGAAGAGTATCGTTTCGATAGTCGCGAATATTACCAAAAATACCGTTCCTCCCCAGAAATCCAATTCATCCACCACTCCGTTCTTGAGAAAGAATATCGCCGGCTGGCAGAGCGCGAAAACCACGGCGGCGAAAATCACCACCGCTTTTTTTCTGCCGATATTAAACTCATCCTCCATAAAAGCGATCACCGGCTGCGCCAGGGACACGGAAGAAGTTATCCCTGCCAGAAAAAGAAGCGAAAACCAGAGGAATCCCGTGATCTGGCTCCAAGGCATATTATTTATGATCAGCGGCATAGTGACAAATCCCAGATTGAACACCCCGGAACCGGCTATCGCGCCTGTTTCCCGCGGCCCGAAGAAAACGAAGGCGGCCGGAATAATGATACTGCCGCCCAGGATCACTTCCGCAAATTCATTTGTGCCCGCGGCGGTAAGCCCGGAAAGCACTACGTCATCGCCTTTAGAAAGATAACTGGCGTAGGTGAGGATCACACCGATACCGACGCTCAAGGTAAAAAAGACCTGCCCCGCCGCCTCCAGCCAGACCTTAGCTGATCTCAAGGCCGTGAAATCAGGGTTCCAAAGGAACCCGAAACCATTGGCAATATTCCAGTCCGGGTGAACGATATTGGGAACCCCCAGCGTAACTACCCTTAATAGTAAGATAACGCCTAAAGCGAGAAGCAACGGTAAGGCTATCTTACAAAGCCGTTCTATCCCGCCTTTTATTCCATAATAAAGAACAGCGATATTCAAGACAAACGTACAGACAAAGAAAAGATACGCAGTCCGGATACCGGAGAAATAAGCGTTATTTTCCACTCCCTGGAAACCGCGTAGAAAAGCCCGCATCATCTCCTGCCCGTTTATATCCCGGTAATTACCCGCCAAAGAAAAGAAACTATAAGCCAATGTCCAGGACTCAATATAAGAATAATAGATGTAAATTACCAGCGGACCGAATATCCCGATGACACCGAAGTATTTTATGAAACGGTTCTTGCGCCATAAAGAATGAAATATCCCGGGAGCAGTACCGTGCCCGAATCCGCCTCCGTAACGCCCGAGCGTCCATTCTATCCACATCAGCGGTATCCCCAGCAGGAGAAAAGCCACCAGATAAGGGATCATAAACGCCCCTCCGCCGTTGGCCGCGGCCTTGGCCGGGAACCTCAAGAAATTACCCAATCCGATGGCCGAACCCGCTACCGCCATAATCACGCCTAAGCGTGTTCCCCAACTCTCCCTTTTACTTGAGGATAAAGGTTTAATTGGATGTTTTTGGCTCATCTGGAGTATTTATCTGTTCCGGTTTATTTTCCTCTTGGACCGCGGGCATCTCCGGGGCCTGAATCACAGGCGCAGGAGGCGGAGGCACCAGCACGGACAAACTCTCCGACAGCATATTCCTGGCATAACTGCTTGGAGAAGCGATCTCAATCTCCGTCTTCCCGGTCCCCTGATCATTTAGAAATACTCCTGCCACCGTAGTATTCTCATTCGACATATAAAACGCGATCAGGTGCTTCGTTTTATCCTGCCGATAGATATACCGCCCTTCTTTTTTGAGTTCCGACAGGACGCTTTCGTAAACGGTATTATAATCGCCCGGGATCACCAGTTTAACCGATTTGTTCCTCGACTGTTCGACTTCTTTGACCGATGTGCCCAGAAATCCACGTGCGCTTTCCTGCAACGAAGCGCATCCTGAAAAAAAGAATAGAACAACGCCTGCCGTTGCCGATATAACGATATTTTTCATAACACACTCTCTCTTTCCTGCTTATAGAGCCCAAAAGGGCAGTTCAAAAACTACTGATTTAAAAAGCGGTTTTGGGTTTTCAAAAAACTGTATAAGTATTTACCAGAACCCAGAACCAAACACCCAGAACCTATTTTTTATGGCCATAAAAGCACTAATTCCCCGCCAATTCCCTGATCTGCTGTAAATGACGCCGGGTCTCCCGCTCGCCTCTTTGCGAGAACTCCGCGGCGCGGTGCAGATCAAGCCAGAACAAACCCGACGTATCCGGATTGATCACCACATCCGCCAAGGCCGATTCCTTGCGCGCCAATTCGGATTGCATATATTCCACGCTGCTGAAAATGAGATCCAGAATATTCAAACTAAGCCTTCTGCTGACAAACCTCGCCAGGGCCGGACGTTTTAATTGCGCTCCCGAGATCTTTTCCTGGGCCTTTTCCAGCCCCCGGGATAATGTTTCCCTCGACGGGGTAACGTTCACGGCGATTATCCGGCGCGCCCCGGACTGCACCAGGACTTCCACCGGCAGAGGATGGGCGATCCCCCCGTCCAGCAATATGTCGCCGCGGGACATAAAAGGCCGGAATATTCCCGGCATAGAACAACTGGTCATTATCGCGTCCACCAAAGAGCCGCTGTCAAGCACACGCGCTTCTTTTCTGCGGATATCGCTGGCGACGATCTTTAAAGGCAGTTTGACATCTTTGAAAGTCTTATTCCCCAAATGCCGTTTTAAGAAACGGTAAAGCTTCTTACCTTTTATAAACCCTGTTAAAGGAAATGTCAAGTCAATGAGTTTCCAGGCGCAGGTGTAATCCTTGAACTCGGCGGCGATGGCCAGGATCTCTTCGCTGGACTTGCCGGTGACCCACAAACTGGCGATCAACCCTCCCATACTGGAGCCGGAAATAACGTCGATCGGTATTTTTTCCTGCTCCAGCACTTTCAGAACGCCCAGATGGCAGAGTCCGTAGGCAAATCCGACCCCGAGGGCAAGGCCGGTGGTGCAGCCGCCGCTTTGCCGCGCGATACGCCGCACCGCCCTGGAATATTCGGTAGCGGGATTCTTCTCCGTCTCCAGCCCTTCAGCCGGCGGTTTTATCCCCGGGAGCGTGGCGAACACATCGCGTCCGAGAACGACGCCTCTTTCTTCCGGCCGCAGGCGCGTATAACCGTAGTCGTTGACGATGACCCTGATGTTCTCCCTGATAAAAGACTTGTCTTTTTCCAGCCCCAGCGAGAAAGATTCCGTTTTGCGCAGTTCAGCCGAAGAAGGGCCGCTGATCAAATGAAGCACCTGCGCCTGACGTAAAAGCCCGGAAACAAACCTGTCGTTAAAAAGCGGCAGGTCCACGATTATATAATGATATTTACTGAACAATGGACTAAGAATATCCACCACAGTGCCTGCCGATTCCCCGCCGGTCCCGGAGTAATTAAGACAAAGGAAATCCAGTCCTTCTCTGCCTTTCATTATCACCGCCGCGGCATCCGGCCCCTGCGGCTGGCTGTATTCCGATAGATCCAGTTCGGAATACCCGCTTCCGGACCCGAAAATAGCCGGCATAGAATGCAGTTTGTTCTTATGCGTGACTTCCACCACCAGGATGTTCTTGCCGGTTTCCCTGCGCAGACTGAAAGCCAGGTTGGCCGTATAGAAAGTCTTCCCGCTGCCCGTGGAGAGCCCCATTACCGCGATGATCTCGGTTTCAAAGACCTCCTTACGGACGCTGTCCCTGCTGCGCAGCCGCCGGGAAAGTGTCCTGCTCAATTCCAGCCCCATACGCGGGATCTTCTCCAGGAGCGCCTCGAAATCTTCCCTGTTTATTATTACCAGCCTGCTGTCGTTGAATGCCTCGGCGGTCACGGAATGCGGCTCTCCGGTCAACAAAGAAATAATGCCGAAATACTGCCCGCGGTGCAGATAATCTATAAAACGGTTCTTGCCCTGTTCGTCTTTAAGATAAGCCGCCACCCTGCCGGAAAGAACGCAATAAAAAGCTCCCGGTGGATCTCCGTATTTATATATGAGCGCGCCTTTAGGATAAGCGGTTACATTATACTTGCCTTCAAGCATCCGGCACTCTTCTTCGCTAAAACCCGCAAAGAAAGGCAGGCTTTTAAGGATCTCCGTACCGAACTCGATCGTCATTCCGGCAATTCTCCCGTCAGGCAGACGCGCGAAAATTCCCTGGCGCTGTCCCTTATTCTGCGTTCCTGCGTAGCATAATCTACTTCCACCAGGCCGAAGCGCGGCCCGAATCCTTTGTCCCATTCGAAATTATCCAGCAATGACCAATAGATGTAGCCTTTCAGATCCACGCCGGCGCTTATCGCCCCGGCCGCCTCCTTGAGGTGCTGTCTTATGAAATCAGCCCTAAGACGGTCATCGTCTATACAAATCCCGTTCTCCAGAATGAATACCGGCAGACTGTACTTCTTAAGGCTAAGCAGAATATTAAAAAGCCCACGGGGATAAATATCCCAGCCCAGGGAATTCTTGGCGCACCCGGGATCATTGCGCACGCCTGTCAGGAAAGAACTCGGGGTCCATCCCTCCACGCTTACCAGCTGCCGCGTATAATAATTCAACCCGATATAATCAAGCGTTCTTGCGCGGTACGCCGCGTCGAGAAAGATCCGGTTGAACATCCTGTCGCGCAAAAATACGCCCAGGCTGTTTTTAATTCCTCTTTCCCACGGCATAAAATACTGCATATGATGGGCGATGCTCACGAAAGGCGCCGGAAGACCATCCCGGCGATATAGATCATGGATCATCCGGTAAGCGCGTTTATGCGCGGCAAGCATATTACCGGCGACCCTGAAGGTATTACAATATGACTGCTTCTGTGGCGGCCAGGAACCGGTCAGATAAGAATGGTAGGCGTAGACAAGCGGCTCATTAATGGTAACCCAGTAACGCGCCCTGCCTGCCAGGAAACGCACGACCTTTTCCGCATAACGCGTAAAATAAACAATGTTGGAGGGATCAAGCCAACCACCTTTATCGCTGAACCAGGCGGGATTAGTGAAATGGTGCAGGGTAATGACCGGTTCCAGTTTATTGGCGGACAGCGCATCCAGGACCGAAGAATAATGATCCAATGCCTCCTGCGAAAAACGGCCTTCTTCCGGCTCTATACGGCTCCATTCGATCGAGAAACGGTGCGCGTTATGTCCCAAAGCACCGGCGAGAGCGAAGTCTTCTTTGTAAAGATTGAAATGACGGCAGGCACCGGCGGATTTCTCACGCGCTGCATTGTCCTGTTCCCAGCGCCACCAATCGTTGCGAACGTTGTCCCCTTCCACCTGATGAGAGGAAGTGGCGGCACCCCAGAGAAATCCTTCAGGAAAGGCAACCATTTGTTAATATTATACTTAGCGGAGAGTGGAAAATCCAGGAAATTAAAAAAAATCCCAACTTTTACGTTGGGATTTTTCTTTTAAATATAAGCCGATAAAGGTGTCAACGATCGCTCCTTGCACCTTTAACCGGTAGCCCAGCCACCCTATTACCCACCTCTTATCCGCCTGTGACGGCATCAACTGAACGTGATGTAACGTAGGTCTGTGGCTTTGTGCCCCCCGGTTTTCCCGAGGTTTACCCTTTATCGGCTACAAAAAGTATACCTTATCACTACCGGTTTTTCAAGGTCAAGGCGCAGTCCGCAAAACGTCAATTACTGCAGCGGGACTGTCTGCTCGGTCTGAACACCAGACGCCGAAGTCAGATGTTTCTCAAGAGCCGTCCAGGTCTTAGGGCCGACTTTGCCGTCCGCCGTCAATCCGTTGGCCTTCTGAAACTCTTCTATCGCCGCTTTTGTCTTAGGTCCTATCTTGCCGTCCACATTACCGGAGTAGAACCCGGCATTCTTCAGCGCGGTCTGAATATCCTGCGCCGAAGGCTTATACGGCCCGGAAGGAGGCAACGGTTCCAATGCCGGAGCTGCCGGCGCGGGAACGGCTTCAATCGATTTTTCGCTTACGCCGGCCGCAGGAACGGATATTTTCCCGTCCTGAATCGCGGCTTTATTGTCCAATGCCTGCCCTCCGAGAGAATCAGCGGACATCGGAGCCTGCATTTCCTCAAGACTCTGCTGTTTCTTATTGCACCCGCTCAAAGCCAAAAAAGATGCGGCAACCAGAACCATTGTCATAAAAACTTTCATTTTTCCCATTGCTTTACCTCCTCCTTTCGTAGAGATCACTTTTTATTTTAATCGCTATTTACGGAAAATCAAATTATATTTGATATCCGGCCCTTATCCTTACGTCTACTTCACCACTCGACCCGCCGCCAAATCTTTAGGAAGTGTCGAAGTTATTTGTCGTATGTAGAGTAATAATACGGCGTAAAAGCCTGGAACTCGGCCGCGCATGTATCCACCAGTTTAAAATCCGGGATAATCCCTAAAGATATCCTCAAAGAAGAGACCTCTTCTTCCTTTTTCCCGATCAACAAAGCGATCTGCCTGTCGCTAAAGCCCATTTTCTTGGCCTCCAGGAGCGTTTCTTTCCCGAGGTCATCCTTGCGCGCCTTTATGATCGCTTCCATCTCCACGATCTCGCGGATATTGTGCAAGAACCACTTATCCACTGAAGTCAACTCGTGGATCTTATCCAGTTCTATGCCTGACCGGAACGCGTCCGCCAGTAAAAAGATACGCTCCGGAGACGCGGTCCTCAATTTTGCGTAAAGTGATTCCCTGCCGTCCTCGTCGAGCTCCGCGGACTCGCCCCCGAGGCTTTCCAGGCCGGATTTCTTTATCTCCAGTGAACGAAGTCCTTTCTGCAGAGCCTCCTTGAAAGTGCGGCCTATGGCCATTGTCTCGCCCACCGATTTCATAGACACGGAAAGCACCGGCTCAGCCGACGGGAACTTCTCGAAAGTGAACCGGGGGATCTTTACCACGCAATAATCTATGGCCGGTTCGAAACAGGCCGGGGTGCAGCGCGTGATGTCATTGGCTATTTCGTCAAGCGTGTATCCCACGGCCAGCCTGGCCGCGATCTTGGCTATCGGAAAACCCGTGGCCTTTGAAGCCAGGGCGGAACTCCGGGAAACACGCGGGTTCATTTCTATCACAACCATCCTGCCGTCCGCGGGATTGACCGCGAACTGGATGTTCGATCCGCCGGTCTCCACGCCTATCTCGCGTATACAGGCGATCGCCGCGTCGCGCATACGCTGGTATTCTTTATCGGTAAGCGTTTGCGCGGGGGCGACGGTAATGCTGTCCCCGGTATGCACGCCCATAGGATCGAGGTTCTCTATGGAACAGACGATGACCACATTATCCTTCAGGTCCCGCATAACTTCCAGTTCGTATTCCTTCCACCCCGAGACCGATTCTTCAATAAGTATCTCGCTGATCATACTGGACTCCAGGCCGTGCTTGGCCAGCGAGCGGAATTCTTCGGCATTGTAAGCCACGCTGCCTCCGGTGCCGCCGAGAGTGAAACTGGGACGGATGATCAGCGGGAACCCTATCTGCTGGGCGACCTTCAAAGCCTGTTTCAGGTCATAAGCTTTATTGCTCTTAGGCAGATCCAGCCCGATCCTGATCATCGCCTCTTTAAAAAGACTTCTGTCCTCGGCTTTCTTGATGGCTTTGATGTCCGCGCCGATCAACTCCACGCCGTACTTCCTAAGCACTCCGCGGGCGTCAAGTTCCACGGTGGTATTCAAAGCGGTCTGTCCGCCGAGCGTGGGCAATAAAGCGTCCGGCCTCTCCCTTACGATAATACGCTCCACTATCTCCGCGGTAATAGGCTCGATGTATGTCCTGTCGGCGGTGTCCGGATCGGTCATTATCGTCGCCGGATTGGAATTGACCAATATGACCTTGAATCCTTCCTGCCTCAACACCTTGCAGGCCTGCGTGCCGGAATAATCGAATTCGCACGCCTGCCCGATCACGATCGGGCCGGAGCCGATGATAAGTATTTTCTTTATGTCGGTGCGTTTAGGCATTTCTTTTTCTCCGGGAAAGACCGGACTTATGTTTCTTTACGGATTCAACGAATGCAGCGAATAAATAACCGGCGTCGCGGGGGCCCGGAGAAGCCTCGGGATGGAACTGCACGGAAAAAACCGGCAGTTTCTTATGCCGCATCCCCTCATGGGTGCCGTCGTTCAAATTTATGTGGGTCACCTGCAGTTCTTTTTCATTTAACGACTTCATATCCACGCAGAAACCGTGGTTCTGCACAGTGATCGCCACCCGCCCGCTGCCGGTATCTTTTACGGGATGGTTGGCTCCGTGATGTCCGAATTTTAACTTATATGTTTTCCCGCCGAAAGCCAGGCCGAGCATCTGATTACCCAGGCAGATCCCGAACATAGGGATTTTGGCTTCCACGGCGAGCTTTCGCACGGTCTCGACCACATAAGTCACGGCCGCAGGGTCCCCGGGGCCGTTGGAAAGCATAATCCCGTCCGGCTTCCAGGCCAAAAGGTCCTCCGCGGATGTCCGTGCGGGAAATACCCTGACTCTGCAGCCTAAACCCGCGAGTATCCGCAGGATATTATATTTCACTCCGCAATCCAGGACGGCCACCTTGTATTTTCCCTTATCGTTCCAGTCGTAAGCGGCCGGACAAGTCACTTCCCTGACCAGATCAACGCCCACCAGCCCGCTCCAGGAGCGCGCTTTCTCCAGCAAAGACGGAATATCATCGCATAAAGAACCGGCGGCCAGCACAGCCTTAAGCGCTCCCGCTTCTCTTATACGCAAAGTCAGGGCGCGGGTGTCCACCCCCTCTATCGCCGGGATACCGTTATCGCGCAGATAATCCGGCAAAGAACGCCGGGACCGCCAGTTGCTTGCGATCTTGCTGCATTCTTTCACCACGAACCCCTCCACGAAGGGCCGGCTGGATTCGACATCTTCTTCGTTAATACCGTAATTGCCGATCAAAGGGTAAGTCATGGCCACTATCTGGCCTTTATAGGAAGGATCGGTGATGATCTCCTGATAGCCGGACATACTGGTATTGAAAACAATCTCTCCGCAGCGGATACCTTGCGCTCCGAATGATTTCCCCCGGAATACGCTGCCGTCTTCCAGGACTAAAACAGCCTGCATAATTACCTCTTGATTTTTAAAGCGCTCCTGATGAAGTCGCGAAAAATGGGATGGGCCTTGTCCGGCTTGGACTTGAATTCCGGATGAAACTGCACCGCCATAAAGAAAGGATGTCCCGGCAGTTCCACGATCTCGACCAGGTTCTTTTTCGGATAAATGCCGGAAAAAACCAACCCGTTTTTCTCCATCAAACGGCGGTATTTATTGTTGAATTCATACCTGTGGCGGTGTCGTTCTTCTATAAGCTTCTTTCTGTAACAGCACTGCGCCTTTGTATTCGGAGATATCTGACAGGGGTAAGCGCCTAAACGCATTGTCCCGCCCATATCCTCCACATTTTCCTGCTCTTTAAGCAGACTGATGACCGGATCGGGGGTCCTCGGGGAAAACTCGCTGGAATCGGCGGCTTTCAGGCCGCAGGCGTTGCGGGCGAACTCGATGACCGCGCATTGCATCCCGAGGCAAATACCGAAGAACGGAATACGGTTAAGCCTGGCATACTCGATACTTTTGATCTTACCTTCTATGCCGCGGGAACCGAAACCTCCCGGGACCAGCACGCCGGAAACATGGCGCAGATAATGTTCGGCGCCTTCTTTCTCTATATCCTCGGAATCTATCTTCTCCACTTCCACTTTGCTGTCATTGGCGATCCCGGCATGGGCCAGCGCCTCATAAATCGACTTATACGCGTCCTGGAGGCCGATATATTTGCCGACGACCGCTATCCTGGTTTTATGCCGCGGGGAGACCGCCTTCTCCACCACGCTTTTTTCCCAGTCTCTTAAAGTCGAAGGCTTGGCTTTCAAACCGAAGTGTTTCAGTATCAGCCTGTCCAGGGACTGGTCTTTGAAAGTCAACGGGAGTTGATAAATAGAATCCACGTCCTTGGCCTCGATGACCGCTTCCTGGGGAACGCTGCAGAAAAGAGAAATTTTCTCTTTCAACTCCGCGGAAAGGCTCTTTTCACTGCGGCAAATGAGAATATCGGGCTGTATGCCTATCTCACGCAGGGTCCCCACGCTGTGCTGCGTAGGCTTGGTTTTCATCTCGCCTGCGGCTTTAATATACGGCACCAGGGTAAGATGCGCGTAAAGCACGTTGTTATGCCCGGCATCCAGCCTGAACTGACGCACAGCCTCCAGAAAAGGCAGGCTTTCTATATCGCCGACGGTCCCGCCGACCTCCACCAATACCACCTGCGCGCGTGAAACAGCGGCGACTTTCTTGATACGGTCCTTTATTTCATTGGTAATATGCGGAATGACCTGGATGGTCCTGCCGAGATAATCGCCTTTGCGCTCGCGCGAAATAACGGCGTGATATACCTGGCCGGTAGTAACGTTATTGAACTTGCTGGTCTTGGCGGATGTAAAACGTTCGTAATGCCCGAGGTCGAGGTCCGTCTCCGCTCCGTCGTCGGTTACATAAACCTCCCCGTGCTGATAAGGATTCATCGTCCCCGGGTCTACATTCAGATAGGGGTCGAACTTCATCAAAGCCACCCGCAGGCCTTGAGATTCAAGTATTTTGCCTATGGAAGCCGCAGTGATCCCCTTACCCAGGCTGGAAATCACGCCGCCGGTGATAAATATATATTTACACATAGTTGTTTTAAAAAAAAGCGTTTCTGAGCGGATAGTTCCCCGGCCCACAAACGCCATCGTCACTGTTATGAGTAGTTCCCCGTTGAACTATTGATTTAATATAACACATACGAGAAGTATGTCAAATTGTTTTATGGGGCCTAAAAAACCGGGTTCTGGGTGCTGGGTTCTGGGAAAAATACCAAGAATTAAATTCCAGGCATTCAAATACATTTACGATGCCCTTATTTCAGTCCGAAAAAGCATCTGTGCAGGAAAGACAAGCTGGCTTCCGTTGGTTACCATAGCCGGGATTTAATCCCGGGGTCCAAACACAAAAGAATATCTCTCCAAAAGAATACCGGCAGATAAAGAAAGCGCCCCGCAGGCGGTCAGCGGGGCGCTTGGCGAACTTTTGAACAACAGCCGGGACTATTTCCCGAAAAGCACCTTTTCCGCTTCTTTGTGGTACGCGTCCATTACATAAGGTATACCGGATATCTTCTCCGCTTCCCCGCTTAAGCTCATCAAATCCTTACGGGATATGCTGCTTAAGCTGAAGTTGCGCGAACCGGCCATAAGCTGCTGCAACCCGACCTTGATACGCTGACTGAAGGTGTAGATCCCCACTGCCCCCAGCGGGATATCCTTCATATCCTTGCCGTACCTCTCGGCGAGTTCTTCATAGCACACGAATATCTCCTCCGGCTTCGCCCCGAATTCCGAGACAGTAGGCGGCACGTTGCCGGCCTTGATCCATTCCTGGATATTCTTGCCCACAAAACCGGGGATCATCAAAGCCCGGCCCATACACACGGCCTTGACGTAAGGAGCTCCCATCGCCAGCACTTTGAACACATGGTCCTCGAGCGAAAAACCTCCGGCGATGGCGATATCCGGCACGCGCATCTTTTTCTTGCTCATCTTTTCGCAGAACTCATAGGCAAGCGACTGCAGATAGAAAGTGGGAATACCCCACTCCTGCATCATCTTCCACGGGCTCATACCCGTGCCGCCGGAAGCCCCGTCTATGGTCAAAAGGTCGACCTTGGCCGCGGAGCAGAACTTCAGGGCCTGGGCAAGTTCCACCATTGAATAAGCGCCGGTCTTAAGGGTTATCCTTTTGTATCCGAGATCGCGCAGCCTCTTGATCTCCTTCATAAAACCTTCCTCGGAAACAAACCCCAGCCTGGAGTGCCTTTCGAATTCTTTGATGGCTCCGGCCTTGAACGCCTGCTGTATTGCCGGCAGCTCCGGATCAGGCGTAACAATATAGCCTCTTTTTTTAAGCTGTATCGCCCGCTCCAGGGTTTTCACTTTTATTTCCCCGCCGATACATTTCGCGCCCTGACCCCACTTCAATTCAATGGTTTCCAGATTATGCTTTTTGCGCATATACTCGGCGACGCCCAGGCGCGTATCTTCCACGTTCATCTGCACCAGTATTTCCCCGTAGCCGTCATAAAAACGCTTATAAAGCTGTATGCGCCTGTCCATATCGGGCGCTTTGACTATTTTACCTCCGGGACCCAGTTCCAGCTGCGGGTCGATCCCGCAGACATTCTCGCCGCAGACTATCGTGATGCCGGAAATAGCCGCCCCCACCGCGAAATGTTCCCAGTTCTTCCTGGCGATCTCGGTGGAGCCGAGCGCGCCGGTAAAAATCGGCACGCGCATTTTCACTTTCTGCGCCCATCCGTACTCCGTGGCCGTATCAACCGCCGGGAATATGGCGGTATCTGAATTACCGGCGACCCCCTTCGGAAGCCCGTTGGCGCCCTGGGCGTAACCCTGGATGTTCAAATGAGAATAATCTACCGGATATTCTTTATCGCCTCCGGCGGTAACCTCTCCGAAAGGCCCGGGATAGATAACTTCCCTGCCCCTGAAAGAAGATTTAAAAACCTCACAGTTACCGCGGCATGAGTCCAGACAGCGGGAACACAACCCGGAACAGTTGACGACGTTCTTGGAACGGTTAAAAGTGCGTGTAGCGTCATTTCCGCCGGCAGTGCTTAAATTCATACTCATCTTTCCTTTCTTCAGCCCGTTAGTTTGTCTGCTCAAGCGCGGCCGGCTTACCAGGGCTGGAAAATATGCACAGACCGCCTGTTTTTTAATCATCTGCGGGTAAAAAAAAGACGCCCGCTTTTTTTAGCGGACGTCTTTGTCCTGATTATGAATTATACCCCAAAGTGAAAAAGCTTGTCAATAAGAAATCCTCCGGCTTATTACCGGGCTTTCCGCCGCAACGGTAATGCCCCTTATAACTGCGCGGCTGTTTCGCTCAATAGCTTAAAAATACCCCGGGCTTTCTCCTCATCTAAACTGCCCAATCCGCAGCTCGGACTGATGATCGATCTTTCGGAAAGCTTCTTTGCGTCCACTCCTTTGCGCGTGAACATCTCCAGCCCGGACTTTATCTTCTCGATCAAAAGGCCGGAGGTCTCCGCCCCGGTGAATTCCCGGGTAGGCGCAATCCCCCAACAGAGTATCCCGCCCCTATCAAGAAATGCCGAAATATCCTGCGCGTAGAGAGCAATTCTGTCCATAAAATTGAACGCGTCAAAACTGATGATATCCACCCCGGCGGCTTCCGTCAAGATAGACCAGTCCGTGTTACCGCAGCAATGCACCCCGGTCAACGCGCCCTGGGTCTTTATATCGGAGCAGAGTTCGTTCAACACCGCCACCGCCGCCTGGCGGGTGATCGGAGTATAAGCGGAACCGAAACATCCCAGGTACGGCTCGTCGACGAAAACGATCGCCTGCCTGCCGAACTCTTTCAGGAATTCCACCTGCCATTTAGCCTTGCAGGCCAACCCTTTGATCACGGCCTGCATCAGTATCTCGTTATGCAGCAGCGCCACGCCTTTTTCGTCGGTAACCGCGGCGGCGAAAGTAAACGGGCCGGTTATATGCCCTTTGACGAAATCCACGCCTTTGGCCCCGCCCTTGCGCAGGCGTTCCCGGTACGCGTAGATCCCGGGGGCGAAATCGGGAGTGATCTGAAAATAAGCGTTATCGCCGGCGATTATCTTTTCGTAAAAAATCTCCAATTCCCGCTCCGGAACTTCCGGATCCAGATAGACACTGCCGTCTTTGATCTTCAAACAGGGCAGATTCTGGGAAAACTGCGCCACCATTCCTTCGCAGGCATTCCTTTTCGGAAGCTGCGGCCAGAAAGGCGCCCTGGGAGTATACTTAAAAATAAGATCGAGAGCGTCCTCCGCGTTACGGTAAGGCAGACTGCCGATGCCTGTAGCCAAGCCTTTCAAATTCACCATTTTTCTATCTCCAAGATGTGCTCTCCGTCCCGGAAGCCGCGGAAGAATCCGCCCGCTCCGCTACTTTTAGTCTTTTTATCGCCGGTCACCTATTTGCAGCCAATTACATCAAACCCGGAATATTCAACCCCGTGATTTCCTTCATCTTTTGCGCCGCCAATTCATGGGAATGTTTTATGGCCCGGTTATAAACATCCTTTAGCGCTTTCTCCAGCCTGATTTTAGCGTCGGCGCTCAACCCCTCGCATTTTATGGACACTGTCTCCACCTGTTGGGAACCGTTCATCGAGATCCGCGCGGTACCGTCCTGGCTTTCCGTATCGAACACGGTTTTATCAAGACTATCCTTTATTTCCCTGGCCTTTTTCTGCATATCCATTATAGACTTAAGTTTATCGAACATTTCCTCTCCTTACGGATCCCGTTGAAAAAATCACGGACAGGATCTCCTTTTGAATTCCGGCGTTGAAAACAAAAAATCCCAACGCGCTTGTTTTACTTTCTCCGTTCATTACTATTGTTTAAACACATGCCCCGCTCATCACAGAGGTACATTCTTTAACCGGCCGTTTATTATCTGACCGCCGCCCCTTTGCGGACGGCAACACGCAGCACGGATTTATATTCTTTCGAGGGGAATTCATTACTCTGCAGCACAACCTTTCCCTCACGGTCGACTAAAGTGTATGTAGGCACGCCGACCAGTCTGTAGGTATCGGCAACGGTCCCGTAGCCGTCTAAAAGAGAAGGCACATTGATATGATTACGGCTCAAGAATCTAAGCACCTTCTCTTCGCTCTCGCCCACGTTGATCGGAATGACTTCGATACCTTCGGCGGACATCCTGGCATATTTCTCATTCAAGGTCTTCATCTGCCTGATACAATAAGGACACCAGGTGGTCCAGAAGAAAAGCAATACCGGTTTTGTCCCCCGGAAGGAACTTAAAGAGACGGTCTTGCCGGAGGTGTCAGTCAAACTAAAATCGGAAGCGGTATCCAGAGAAAAAACATTCCCGGCGCAAAGCAGCAGCAACGCCGCGGCACACACGATACTGGCTTTAATCTTATTCATACGCTCCTCTTGACGCCATTCTCTGCCGCGTCCTTAGATACAGGCCGCGCTCCGGAATGGCAATTATGCTACGCTACCCTGTTAATCCCCTGACGATAAAATATACCCCGATAACGCACAATAGTAAAGCGCAGCCCTTATTTATCCATTCCAGCCACTTACCTGACTTAGGCAGCCTGGAAAGAATATGCCCGGACGTCCCCGCCAAAACGAATATCAATCCCATTCCGTAAGCAAACGCAAGAAGCAGCATTGCGCCATACGCGACATTTCTGCGCGAGGCGAGATAAACTAATATTGAACCGAGAACCGGGGTTACGCAGGGGCTGATCAACAACGCCGAACTGCAGCCAAGCAAAAAAACCCAGAAAATACTGCTGTGGACTTTACCTGCGGGACGGATCTTAAAAACCGCCATTGCGGGCAATTTAAACACTCCGGACATACTGATCCCGAACCCCAGGATCACCAGCCCGGAAATCATCCCGGTCCAGGGCGAAGCGGTGATGCTCCCCATAGCGCGCCCGCCTAAAGAAGCCAGGATCCCAAGCAAGGCATACACAAACGCCGCGCCGCTGGCGTAAGAAAAACTTAAACAAAAAGCCCTGCCGCGGGAAGCGCAGGAAGAAGCCCCCACATAACCGATTATAACCGGCAAGAGCGGATACACGCAGGGAGTAAAACTCCAAAGTATTCCGCCCGTAAAAGCTATAACGAAATCAAACGGCGTTCCCGACAGATTCATTTATCCAGGCGAGGTATTTTTTCTCTCCCGCGACAACAGGCAAAGCGATAATCTCCGGCACAGAATAACTATGGCAGGATTTTATTTCTTTTTCCAGGCGGGGAAAGAGAGACTTTTTAGTTTTTATCACCAACAGATACTCCCGGCAATTCTGCACGCGCCCCTGCCAGCGGAAGAATGAATTCACTCCCTGAGCGGCGTTCACGCAGGCGGCCAGTTTCTTTTCCACAAGCCGGCGGGCGATCTTCTCCGCCTCCTGTTTTTTACCCACTGTGACCAGCACCACTATATACACGGGCTACTTCCTCCTCCTTTAACCGCAGTTCGGAATTTCCGAATGCCGGGATAAAGTATCGCCATTCGGTTACGGTTACGGCTTTTGAACGTTACCATAACCGGGAGCCGATACGGGCTTCTTACCGCGGCCATTGCCGAAAGAAGGATCGCTTTGCGATGCAACGGGATTCATTACCCGCTCAATGGGCCAGCGTCTTCACCAATTCCGCGACCCGTCCCCCCAGCCTAAGGCACTCGTCGGCGGCGCGCTCGTCGCAATGCCCGACGGCGACAGGGCCGTAATGATCGCCCTTAGGGTCTCCATGGATGATCATACCATGCACAAGCAGAACGTGCAATATATCCAGAATGGTACTTTCATTGCCCCCGGCAAGGTTCGCGCTGGAGGCGAACGCCGCTCCGACCTTACCGTCCAGTTTCCCGTGCAGTTTCACGGATTCATCAATTAACTTCTTGATCTCCGAAGCCATAGTCCCGTAATAAACCGGGGAACCTATGATTATGCCTGAATAATCGGCGAGTTCATCGGCATTGACGGAGCCGACCTCCCGGACTTGCGCCTCCACTCCCTGGTTTTTAGCTCCTTCGGCCACAAATTCGGCCATACGCCTGGTGGTGCCGCCGCGCGAATGATAGATCACTATTATCTTCTGCATACTCACCTCCCGGATACCGTGGTTTCTTCTATTTTTGCCGATTTTATCCGCCCGTATTGCGAACAAATATCGAAAACCAGCTCGGGGTCATCCGTCCCCAGGGACACTCGCATCCTTAACTCATCCTTCATTTCTTCCTCGCCGGAGCAAACGGACATTTCAATATCTTCGCCTATCCCCTCCAGGGCCCGGCGCAGCATATCTTCCGATACGCCCCGGCTGCCGAGGATAAACTCCATCCTGAATTTTCTTAGTAGAAACATATACTTCCTTTTATCCCTCTTTAAGCATCACCGCTGAAAGCATTCTTCCCGCCTTATTGTTTTCCCTGCGGTACGAGAAGAAATCCCGCTCCAGACACGAAGTACAAAGGCCGCTGTCGTTTATCCGCCGCGGCTTCACACCGCAGTTAAGCAATGCTTCTTTATTAAAACGGGACAAATCGAAAAACAATCCCCCGGCACCTTCAAAAACATACCCGGGGAAAATGTCCTGGAAATCCCCGGAGACCCGATAACAGCATTTTCCTATCGAAGGCCCTATTTCAACGAAAACATCTTCCGGGCGGGTTTCGAAACTATCCTTCATCAACCGCAGAGTATTCCCGATTATCCCTTCGCGGCTGCCGCGCCAGCCTGCGTGGATGGCCGCGACCGCCTTATTCAACGGATCAAAGATCAATACCGGCAGGCAATCGGCGGTAAGCATTCCCAGCGGCAAACCCGGCACATCGGTGATCAGCGCATCCGCCGACCGCACGGAAGACTCGAACGATAATGCCCCGCTGCCGGCATCCGCCGCGGCAACCTTCACCACTCTTGCGCCGTGCACCTGTTCCGCGCAGACCAGCCGCCGGTAATCCGCGCCCATCCGGATAAGGAACTGCCTGCGGTTATCCAACACTTCCGCAGCATCTCCGTGCCTGAAGGACATATTCCTGCGCAGGCGGCTGAAAGACCAGGAGACCACGGACCGCTCATCATTCATCGCTATCCTGTTTGTCGGCCGATTCTATTTTCTCCACGAGCTTGTCGAGTTTCTTGGCGCTCTCGTCATATTTGCGCCCGGCGTCCTGAAGATGCCGCCCCACAAGCTGATAATCATCGCGGAATTTATTTATATCCCCGGATAAAGAAGTGATGGTTTTCAGGATACGTTCGGCGTTCTCCTCTACGCGCAGCCCTTTCAGCCCCAGACAGATTATCTGCAGGTAAGCGTAAAAAGTCAGCGGCGAGACGGGATAAACCCTGCGCGAGACAAGATAAGACAACAACTCTTCCGTGGCGATGATTTCGTAATAGACATTCTCCGCCGGTATATACATAAACGCGAAATCATAGGTATTCTCCGCCGGGAGGATATATTTGGAAGCTATCTCGTCCGTTCTGTCCTTTACGTCAGAAATAAATCTTTTCTTCAGGGTAGCGCGCGCCTGCTCCTGCGGCTCCGCGGTCATTTTCTGGAAATTCTCCAGGCTGAATTTGGCGTCTATGGGCAGGAGGCGGCCTCCAAGCTTGATCACCGCGTCGACAGTGTCCGAAGTGCGGAAACGGTATTGCACCTGGAAGAAATCCGGCGGCAGGACCTGGGACAATAGGTTCTCAAGAAAAGTCTCCGCGAATTTTCCCCGGAACTTGGGGGCCCGGAGCAGCTCCTGCAGGCTGGAAATATCCTTGCCTATTTCGTATATCCTGCGGTTCACTTCCTCCACGCGGGCGAGTTTCTCCTGTACCCCGCCGAAAACCCCGAGAGTGTCCCCGATATTCTTGTTCAAAGAATCGCCGCTCATACGCACGGCCTCGGACATCGCGTCCATACGGGAGTTGACCTGGGAATACAAGCGCAACAGTATAAAAAAAACCAGAAAAACCGATACAAGCGCGGCGATAACCAGAACTACTCCCATCGTTTTCCCTTCTTCTATGGCCCGCAGACTAAAACAAATATTCCCGCTTTATCCTTTTTACGCTGCGGAAGATATTGGTCTTTACGTCCGGACAGGCCCGTTCTACTTCCGAGATCAATTTCGCCATCAGAGCGCGGTTGGTCCTGCCGCTGTGGGGACAGCGGCATTTCTGCACCGGGATCCTGTAGGCCGCGGCAAAAGACTTTATTTCCTTTTCTTCCGCGTATGCCAGCGGCCGTATAAGCGTCAGCTTTCCGCCGAACAACTCCTGTTTGGGGCACATCGCCGAGACCTCTCCGTGAAAGAAAAGATTGAGCAGGATCGTCTGGATGATATCATCCTTATGGTGGCCGAAAGCCACTTTCGCGCACCCCAGCCTGTCCGCCGCTTCAAACAAAGCCTTACGCCGGTTCCAGGAGCACCAGAAACAACCTATCTTTTTGCGGTCTGCGGAACGCAAAGCATCGGACTTCTCAATATGTAATTCCACTCCGCTCTTGCGCAGGTAACGCGCCAGTTTCTCCGGATCTACGCCACCGAATCCCAGGTCAACATACACAGCCACGATCTCATATTTGATCGGCACGAACTTCTGCCTTTCCTGCAGTATGCGCAGTAGAGAAAGGCTGTCTTTGCCGCCGGAAACCGCGACCGCCACCCGGTCGCCGTCCGCAAGCATCCCGTAGTCGGTTATGGCCTTGCCGATCTTTTTGGAAAGAAAATACGCGCGACCGGAAAGATACGCCATACTACACCGCGCCGGGATTACCGCGGCGCGCGGCAGACACCGCCCGGTAAGCCTCTCTCATCATATCCACCGCGAGCAGCAAAAGAACCGCCGACACCGCGACCAGAATATAATTCTTCTGTTTCCAGAAGCCGGCGATACCGAAACAAAGATAAGAAATCGTGGTCACGGCCATAAACAATGCCGGCAGCAATGTGTATAAAGACGGACGGTTCTTCTGCATCAGGTATACGGAAGCCGTCAACAATACCAGCGCGGCGATCAACTGGTTCGCCGCACCGAACACCGGCCAGACCACCTGCCAGGAGCCGAAAGCCAAACAGGCGGCGGCGGCAACCGAGAACAATCCGGAGACGTATTTATTATTCAGCTGTTTCATTTTCAGGGACTCACCGAATATCTCTTCCGTAAGATAACGCGTGATCCTGGTAGCGGTATCAAGCGTGGTCAACACAAAACTGTTCAACAGAAAAACCGCGATCATCGTCCCGGCTGCGGCGCCCACGAGAGGCGCGGTAAGATTTCCGTAACCTTTGCCGAAGGTGACGATCCAGCCGCTTTTTGCCGCCAGTTCCGGGTAGACCATTCCCTCCGGGCCGCCCTTCCAGAAGAGGCCGGCGCAAACCGCGATTATCGCAAGCAGGGACATCGCCGCTTCAAGCAGCATTCCGCCGAAAGTGATGCGTTTGGCGTCCGACTTACGCGGGAGCTGCTTGGATGTGGTGCCGGAAGAAACCAGAGAATGAAAACCGGAGATGGCGCCGCAGGCTATAAGAACGAACATCGCCGGCCAGAGCGGCCCCTGGACGCTTGAGCCGGAAACAAAGAACGGAGCGGACATTTTAGGGTGAGTGACGAATATCCCCGCGTATCCTAAAAGCATCCCCAGAAAAAGAATGATCATAGAAAGATAATCCCGCGGCTGCAGCAGCAAATTGACCGGGACCACGGAAGCTATATAAGCGTAGATAAGCAGTATTGCAGTCCAGAAAGACATCGTCCGGGCTCCCCATAGATGCACGGGAAACAGGACACCGGCGTAAATAGAGACCGCCATAAGAAGCACCGCTATAAGCGTCGCCAACCACTGGTTTATATTCCAACGATAAACCATATACCCGAAAAGCAGCGCTATCGGGATCAGCCCGAAAGTAGGGATCACGATCTCCGGCTGAACCATCAAAGTCTGCGCGGTGACGGCGGCAAAAACCGCCACGATAAGCACCAAAGCCAGCCAGAGGAACACGGAAAATACCAGCCGGCAGCGCCGGTTTATTACCGCCTCCGATATATGACCGACGGATTTTCCTTTATTCCGCAAAGAAAGGATTACCGAGGAATAATCGTGTATCCCGCCGATGAATATAGACCCAAGAATTACCCATAACAACGCCGGCCCCCAGCCGAACAAAGCGCAGGCGATCACCGGCCCGATGATCGGCCCGGCGCCGGCTATCGAAGAAAAATGATGGCCGAACAGAACACTCCAATGCTTGGCAGGGAGATAATCCACCCCGTCCTTATATTCCAAGGCCGGGGTTTTACGTTTATAATCAACCCGCCATATCTTTTTTTCTATAAATACCGCATAATAACGGTAGCCGGCGTATAACGCGCAGATCCCTGCCAGCATCAACCATAATGAATTCATTTTAGTTTTCTCCTAAAAAAAATACAGGTCCGGAAACTTTTAGCCGGTTTATTAAAATAACGGCTGCGGCTATGGTAACGAAGCCCGTATCGGTTTCCGGTTACGGTAACGTCAGAAAGCCGTAACCGTCCGCCATTAAAACATTGGCGAGACTAAAACAAGGGTATCGTGACCGTAACCGATAGACGATATTAATACTCGGCACTCGGTAATTCTGCGCTCCGATTAAAACTTGCCGAAGGATGGCGTTCCGCTATTACTTAAGCAGAATTCCTCCGAAGCTGTCCCCCGCTTTGTGCAGCGATACGTTCCCGTTCATCCTGCGTATTCATCACCAGGCTTAAAAGCCCGGGGTTTTCTTGCGCAGGAGAATAACTTATATGTATTCATTATACCGCGGACAGGGGAAAATTTCACAAAAAATCTGCGGGTATTGTATAAAGATTCTCGCGGCCAATTTACGGTTGCGGACAAACTAAGATTTACTCTTGAACCTTACTTTAAGTCCGGTTTTCCGGCAACATCCCTGACGCATCTCTCTTCCAGAACAGCATCCCGGACCTATTGAACACCGGCCGGCGCTTTTTTCCTCTATTATCGGCAGCACTCCGGAGATATCGCCGATTATTATATCCGCCTTGCGCAGATATTCGGCGGGCAGGCTTGTGGATACCGCCACGCAAAAAAGGCCGGCGCCGGCCGCCGAAGTTATTCCCAGGGGAGCGTTCTCCACCACCAGACATTCGCCAGCCGGCAAATCCAGATGCCTTAAGGCGGTTTCATAAGGTTCCGGGTGCGGCTTGCCGTGCTTAACTTTGTCACCGGTTACTATAACGTCGAAAAGACTATGAATACCCGCCGGAAGCATCCGCTTTATTTCCCCGGAAGGTGTGCCGCTGACCAGGGCCAGTTTATAACCGCGCTTTTTCAATTCCCGTAATATCTCAATAGCATTGTTAAAAAACCGGATACCCGTTGAGTGTTTCTTGAAAATGCGCCGCCGCAGGGAAAAAATCTTGTCCAGCAGTTCCCTTGACGGTTTGATATTTTTCCGGGCCAGGAAATCCCGCACAGATTTATCCCAGCGTTCCCCCTCCCTGCAATAAACATCAAAACAACCGACTCTCACGCCGTACGGCCGCATAGCCTCGAACCAGGAGATAAAATGATACGGCATCGAATCCACGATGACACCGTCAAAATCGAAGATCACCGCTTTCAAAGCGGAAGCTTTAGGGCATATCCTGTTTTTTACCGACGGTTTGTTTTTCATGGAAATCCCATACTTTCACAGGCGTGCTACTTTTATCTATCCGGCTTCGCTACGGCTGGTCCGCCTTAAACACGATACAGTGACATACGCCGCAGCGCTGCCTGTCTACATTCATCTCTGTGTTTTCTGCGCGAAGGCGGATAAGACAGGAGGACGCGCGGAAGGAGAATCAAATCCGTCCCGATTCAGCCACCATTTCCTTTATAACCGTGTTGAATTCGTTCTTAAGCAATTTCTCCAGAGAGAGCGGCATCCGCAGCGACCAATTCTTAGGCCCGACTGTGCCGGGAGTATTAAGACGGTAAGCGTACGGATCTCCGGGAAAGATCCCCGCCGGATAAAACCAGTCCAGTAAAGTCTGCACGCAAAAAACAGCCTGCGAGCGTAAACTCAACCTCAACGCCCGTTCTCCAAGGATAGTATCCGCTTTCTCCGCATGGCGGCCATGCAAGCCAAGCTGCTTCCAGAACTTACTCTTTTCCCCGTAAGTATCCGCGTGTATCTTTATTAAATCTCCCACTTCTTCACTACGCCTGCCCAGAATAGAGGCAAGCGCGTCCGGACTACTTAAATTATCCAGCCAGCGCAGCCTGCCGTGTCTTGAAAGCGCCGGGTCAAAAAGCAAACCTTTGATGTAGCCGTAATCTATGCCGCGCTCGTAACATTTACGCATAAACAACCCTTCGTCAACCGTTCCCGCTTCATTCTCCCACCAGGCCGCCCAATTAGTGGTATCGTGCGTAGAAAGCATTGAAACGGCCAGAAAGCGCTGTTCTTCCGGAGGCAGGAAATCGTGGCGCACATCCCAGTCCTTGACCCAGCGCTGCACGTCATTTCCGGGGATCCCGTATTCTTTCAGGGTCTCCGTACACGCCCGGGGGATCACGCCCAGGTCCTCCGCGCACAACAACATATCCGTGCTCTCCAGCATCACAGAGAGTATCTTTCTGCCGTGCTCCCTCCAGGAATGCTCTTCTACCGGGTCAAAACTTCCGTGCAGGCCCTGGTTCTCCAGCGGATCGTCATAAGGAATGCTCCATATCCTGAACAATCCCACCACATGATCAACCCGCAGCAAGTCATAGAAATTCTGCGCGTAACGCAGTTTCTCCTTAAGATAGGTATATCCGTCGGCGGCGATCTTCCCCCATTCGTAGGTAGGCATACCCCAGCGCTGTCCTCTCGAACAATACATATCCGGAGGAGCCCCGGCGGCGGAATCCAGTTTAAAGAACTCCGGATGCGCCCAGACATCGGCGCTGTCGCGGGAAACCAGTATAGGAAGATCGCCTTTCAAGAGCACGCCTCTCTCCGCGGCATAATCTTTAAGCGCCGTCATCTGCCCGAAAAGACGCCATTGAAGCCACTCCTGGAACAATAGTTCGCGGGTATGCTCTTTCTCGAAACTCCGCAGCGCCTCTTTGTCACGCCGTCGATATCCCTCATCCCATTCATACCAAGCCTTGCTTTGGGAATGATACTTGATCACTTTAAAGAGCGAAAAGTCCTTCAGCCAGTAGGCGTTACTCTCCCGGAATGCCGTAAAATAAGCGTCGGCTGCAATCGTACCCTCCGTTTCCAGGAACATCTCCCATAACAGGGAAAGCTTATCCCATTTTAGATCATAGTCCACCCGCGGCGCAGTTACCGGGAATTTTTTCTTCAAGGCTTCTACTTGGCGGCCGGCGGCACTGCCGGAAGCGGTCCCGGAAAAGGAAAAATAGAGCGGCTCGAGGGCAAAAGAACTTATCGAATCATAAGGGCAGAACACGGGACCGAGTTCATTCATCGGCAGCATCTGCAGAATGCTGTTACCCGTCAACACGCACCAGTCAACAAGCAGACGCAGGTCGTTGATATCGCCGATACCGGCGCTTTCGGAGGAATAAAGCGAAAAAAGCGGCGCGAGTACCCCGGCCCTGCGCTTTAAACCTATGCCCCGCCATTTATCTCCGGAAACCGACGCCGCCAGATGCTTGCCTTCTGCGGATAAAACCATAGAATTTATCTCCGTTAACAAGAATTTGCAGGATATTTATGCTATATATTATCCGAGGCAACGGCGGAGGTCAATATAAAAAAACCTGGTTCTGGATGTTGGGTTCTCGGTTCTAAAAAATTTAGGCATAGACCACTGGACCATAAACCATAATTTAAGATACACGGCGGCTGTTTTTAGATTGCTGTGGTTTGTTTTCGCCGTTCCCAGAACCCAGTACCCAGAACCAGTTTTTTTATATTGTGATTTTTTTGACCGGCGGGCTTGAAATTCCGGTGACCGTGTGGCATACTTGGCATAGGAATGAAAAAACCAGTCGACACAGGAGGTCGGCAGATAGCGAGAGCTATTGAGGTTTATCGCCTCCAAAGAAGGCCCTCAGGTTGAAGGGCCTTTTTTGTTTGTAGAATACTTTAACACTAATACCGTAGAAGTTGCTTAAGGGATAAGTAATGCTATTATCCGATTCCCCGCTAAAAACGAAACTATAGCTGCCAGTGAAAGAAACGGCCCGTAGGGGATCACATGGCTCTTCTTGAATACCAGGTTGATTATGCCGACGACCGCCCCGGGAAACGGCGCCAGGAAAAAGGTCATCACGGCTTTCTCCGGCCCTAAGAATGCCCCGATCATCGCCATCAGTTTAACGTCACCCATCCCCATCGAAGATGTTTCCCCGTCCACAGGCGGCTTCTTCAGGATGCGAAAATAAACCAGATCGAACAGAGCTCCTGCCGCGTAAATAATGCCCGCCCCGGCGGCCGCTCCGAGAAAACTGCGCACGAAAGGATGCCAGTCAAAAGAAAACGGCCGCAGTTCGATCCCGGCGAAAGCGTTCAATACCAGCGCGGCCACAAAACCTCCGATGGAAACCTCATCCGGGATGATCTGATATTGAATATCCACAAAAGTGGCCACGCAAAGCAGAGAAAAGAAGAAACAGTAGTACAGCGCGGACGCCTGCGGCCCGTAGAGTAAACCGCAGAGAAAGAAAAATGCCCCCGTGAGAAATTCTACCAGCGGGTAACGCAGGGATATCGGATTGCGGCAATGGCGGCACTTCCCTCTCAAGATGAGAAAACTGAACAAAGGGATATTATCGAACCAGGCAATATCCTTGGAGCAGGACGGGCAATGCGAACGGGGAAAAACGATCGACTGGTTCAAGGGCAGCCTGTGGATGCAGACGTTCAAGAAACTGCCGACGATCGTGCCGAAAGCGAAGAAAACCAGGGGAACAATCATAGACCGGCCGCCTCTTTTAACGCTTTGCGCATTACCTCCACCGGCGCCTTGCTGCCGGTCCAGAATTCAAACGCCGCCGCGCCCTGATAGAGCAGCATCCCCAGACCTCCGGAAGCGCTAAGCCCGGCGCTGCGCGCGTCTTCAAGCAGACGCGTGGGACGGTTATAAACGATATCGTAAACGCTTAGGCCTTTTTTAAGCCATTCCCGGTTTACCGGAGAACCATCCCCCTCTTTCATCCCCACCGGAGAGGTATTTACTAAAAGGTCGCATTCGGCAAGCTGCGCCGCAAGATCCTGCCCGGTAATAAAAGTGATTATTTCTTCGTTCTTCCTGTTCAACATCTTATCTATGCCGTATGCGGAGAACTGTTTTTGGGCGTTTTCGCGGGATTGCGGACTATTTTCAAAAATATAGATCCGGTTGGCCCGGTCAGCTTCCCAGGTAAGCCCGGCGATAATCGCCCTGCCCGCCCCGCCGCAGCCGATAAGCATTACATTCTTCCCTTTGGGAGAAAATTTGAGATCCTCTTTTAATGAAGCGAGAAAACCCAGAACATCGGTATTGCGGTAACTTATGATCCCGCCCTGATTCTTTACGGTATTGATCGCCCCGGAGACGCGCACATAATAGAGTTCGTTGTCTGCCGCCGGCTGCCCCGGATATTTCTTCTCTAAGATCTCTTTTACGGCTATTTTATGCGGGATGGTAACGTTGAATCCGGAAAGATCATTCAGTTTGTATTGCCTGTCACCGGAGGTATCGCTGAAGGAATAAGCCGGATCAAGCAAAAATGCCGGGACGTCCTGCGGCGGGATCTCGAAAAGACGGTAGGAAGCGTTAATGCCGAGTTCGCGAAAAGCGGCGTTGTGCATCGCCGGGGAAAGGCTGTGTTTCACCGGATACCCGATCAGCCCGTAGGTCATCGCCTGCTCAACCGGTTTATGGCGTCGAGATAAGCTTTTATAGCCGCTTCGATGATATCGGTGCTGGCTCCGCGTCCGTTCACGATCCCGGACTTGGCTTTCAGATTGAGCGTGGCCTGGCCGAGCGCGTCCTTACCAGAAGTGACCGATTCCAGGCGAAAATCCTCCAGCCTGACCTTCAATTTCGTGATTTTGTCGATCGCCTTGAAACAGCTGTCCACCGGGCCGTCGCCGGAAGCCTGCCCGTGGAACAGACGGCCTTCTTTTTTTAAATCCACTGTCGCCGACGGTTCAGAGCCGCTGCCGGAACAGACCCCGAATCCCTGCAATTCCCACAGGGGCTTGGCCTGCCGGAGCTGGTCGTCTACGATTATACGCAGGTCGTCGTCGTATATCTCTTTCTTTTTATCGGTCAACTGCTTGAAACGCGCGAACGCGCTGTTAAGTTCCTCTGCCGTGAGCCGGAAACCCAGGGCCTGCAGCCTTTCGCGTAACGCGTGCCTGCCGGAATGCTTCCCCAACACGATCTCGCTCCCGGCGCACCCGACGTCGGCAGGATCCATTATCTCGTAGGTAGTCCTCTGCTTAAGCACCGCATCCTGATGTATGCCGGATTCGTGGCTGAAAGCGTTCTTGCCTACAATGGCTTTATTAAGCGGGACGACGAAATCGGTAAGTTTACTCACCAGCCTGGAGGAACTCAATATTTCTTTCGTATTTATCGCCGTCTGCAAATTGCCGAAGACATCCCTGCGCGTCCTCAAGGCCATCACCACTTCCTCCAGCGAGGCATTACCGGCGCGTTCGCCGATGCCGTTGACCGTGCAATGCACCTGCCTGGCCCCCGCGGCTATCGCCGAAAGCGAATTGGCGGTGGCCATACCCAGGTCGTCATGACAATGCGTGGAGATCACCGCTTTGTTTATATTCGGGACATTGGAAAGAATACCTTCGATAAGGGACTTTATTTCCGCCGGATAGCTGTATCCCACCGTGTCCGGTATATTGACCGTGCCCGCGCCGTTCCTGATCACCTCTTCGATGACCTTGTAAAGGAACTGCCGGTCGCTGCGGGTAGCGTCCTCCGGAGAGAATTCGATATCGGAGCAAAGCTTCCTGGCCATACGCGTGGACCTCACCGCCAGATCCAATATCTCATCCTCTTTCTTATTGAACTTGTATTGCAGATGTATCTTGGAAGTGGCGAGAAAAAGATGCACGCGCGGTTTCTTTGCCTTTTTGACCGCCGCGGCCGCCGCCTCGATGTCCTCTTTTATACATCGCGCCAGGGCACAAACGGTCCTTTTCTTGATGGACGAAGCTATGCGCGCGACGGCCTGGAAATCATCCGGACTGGCCACCGGGAAACCGGCCTCGATAACATCCACCCCGAGCCGCTCCAGTTGAAAAGCGACCTCAAGCTTTTCCTGGGAAGTCAACGAACCTCCAGGAGCCTGTTCTCCGTCCCTTAAGGTGGTATCGAAAATTATTACCTTTTCCATTTTTCTTAGAAAACGGTTGTCGGTTCTCGGTTATCGGTTCTCGTAACTACTTAAAAGGCTCAAAATCAATCACTAACAACTGGAATCTTAAGAATTAATTGTGAATCCTCCTAAGTACTCGAAAAATATTTTGCGAGAACCCAGAACCCAAAACCGAGAACCCGTCTTTTCTTACGCCTTCTTCATCCAGGGCATCATTTCCCGGAGTTTACGTCCGACTTGCTCTATTTTATGATTATCGCCTTCTTTAAGCAGTTTGTTGAACACCGGCCTGCCTAATTCATTCTCTTTTATCCATTCCTTGGCGAATTTTCCGGTCTGTATCTCTTTGAGTATCTTCTTCATTTCCTGCCTGGTCTTGGCGGTGATCACGCGCCTGCCCCTGGTCAAATCCCCGTAACAAGCGGTATTGGATACCCCGCGGCGCATACCGGCAATGCCGCGCTCCTGGATCAGATCGGTGATAAGTTTCAACTCATGCAGCACTTCGAAATAAGCGATCTCCGGCTGGTATCCGGCGTCAAGCAGGGTATCGAACCCGGCCATGATCAACTCGGAAACTCCTCCGCACAGCACGGCCTGCTCTCCGAAAAGATCGGTCTCGGTCTCTTCCGCGAAGGTGGTCTTTATGACGCCGGCGGTGGTGGCTTTTAACGCCTTGGCATAAGCCAGGGCCAGATCCAGGGCCTTTCCGCTGGCGTTCTGATAAACGGCCACCAGAGAAGGCACACCCTTGCCCTCTTCATACATCTTTCTTACCAGGGCTCCCGGCCCCTTGGGCGCGACCATAAACACGTCCACGTTCTTGGGCGGGACGATCTGCTTGAAATGTATGTTAAACCCGTGCGAAAAACAAAGGGCTTTGCCGGCAGTAAGGTTCGGCTCTATCGCCTTGCGGTAAACGATCGCCTGCACGTGGTCCTGGGTAAGTATCTGGATAATGTCGCCCTTGCGCGCAGCTTCTTCCGCGCTCACCGGGAGAAATCCGTCTTTCTTGGCCTGCTCGTAATTGGGGGTGCCCGGAAGTTCGGAGACCACCACTTTGCACCCGGAATCGCGCAGGCACAACGACTGCCCGCGGCCCTGTATGCCGTATCCGAGTATCGCCACGGTCTTGTTCTTCAAGAGATTCAAATCAGCGTCCTTGTCGTAATATACCTTTGCCATCTTTCCTCCTCTATGCTGTTGTTGCTAAACGGCAGTCTTTTTCACGGAGTCGCCTGTCGCCATAGCGACCTTGCCTGCGCGCACTAATTCCCTGATGTTAAAACGTCCTGCCTCTTCCAAAACTTTTTTCAGCTTTTCCTGGTCGCCGACGATCTCGATTATCGAGATGTTCCCGCGGCAATGCGTCACGCCCACGCCGTATTTCTTCGCCAGGGCCTCCAGCGCCGCTTTATCTTTTTTGGCAAAGGCGACTTTTATCAGCATAAGTTCGCGGTCAACGTATTCCTTCTTGGTAAAATCCGTCACCGAGATCACGTCGATAAGTTTATTTAACTGTTTTTTGACCTGTTCGAGTATGCTCTCGTCCTTGGTGTCCACCACCATTGTCAAATAGGATATGCTGGGGTCAAGGGTCTCGCTGACCGACAACGATGTGATATTGTATCCCCTGGCGCTGAATAACCCGGCGATCCTGGCCAGCACGCCGAACTTGTTTTCCACCAATATCGATATCGTATGCCTCATAAAGACCTTCTCTCCTTAAGGATCGCAGAAAATATGGAGTATTGAGTAAAAAAACAATATACCCTTTTACCGGGAAACGGTTTTTTAATACTCTATACTCACAACTCCCGACTCTATGCTGTTTTTATTGCTCTGTCCGCCCAAGGCGGACTAATGTCAAACCGTCAATAACTAATTAACCCTGAAAGCATTTTGCAAATATCTTCTAACTCACCCTTTAACATCATGCCAGTATCGGTATTAATAAGTCCTTTACGGTTACAAATCTCTAAAATTGGTACACATTCAAATGCAGAACCACGGGCAATTCTAAAAAAATTCATCCTATCAGCCTTATGATACCGACCATTACCTTCTGCAATATTTGTTGAGATTGACAAAGCTGCTCTGTTAATCTGATCTGCAAGATAATAATTACCTCTTGCGAAATTTTGTGTTAATTCGCATATTTTTTCAGCAAAATCAACCGCTTTTCGATAAACATCAAGTTTTTCAAATATAAACGCCATATTTTGAGAACTCGATAATCGAAATTTGACCGCAATTGAAATCTTATTTTCGACTTTCTATTTTCAATTGCTCTGTCCGCCCAAGGCGGACTAAGCCATACCGCCGATCATCCGGTTAATAGCCTCCCCAGCCGGCACCATCGGAAAAACGTTCTCTTCCGGTTCTATGCGAAAATCGATGAACACCACGTTGTCCAAAGCGATGGCTTTCTCTATCGCCGGGCGCACTTCTTCTTTCTTTGTGACGCGTATCCCCTCGGCGCCGTAACTCTTGGCGAGTTTCACGAAATCCGGATTAAGCATAGTGGTGTGCGAATAACGGCGTTTATAGAAAAGTTCCTGCCACTGCCTGACCATCCCCAGATAACCGTTATTCAGGATGGCCACCTTAACGTTGATCTTATTGCTCACGCAGGTGGCGAGTTCCTGGATATTCATCTGTATCGAGCCGTCGCCGGCGATATCGAAAACGATCTTGTCCGGATAGGCCACTTTAGCCCCCATCGCCGCCGGGAAACCGAAGCCCATCGTCCCCAGCCCGCCGCTGGAAATGAAAGTCCGCGGGTAATCGTATTTATACCACTGCGCCGCCCACATCTGGTTCTGTCCGACTTCGGTGGCAATGACCGCTTTTCCCAGGCTTGCGGCATAGATCTGTTCTATCACATACTGCGGCTTTATTTTACCGCCTTCTTTATAAACCATCGGGTATTTCTTTTTCCAGGACTCCACGGTCTTCAGCCAGTCCCCGGTGCCGGGACAAGTGCGGATCTCCTCCAAAAGCTGTCCGAGGACGTTCTTGGCGTCCCCGACCATCGGGATATCCACTTTCACGTTCTTGCTTATGGAAGCCGGGTCTATATCGATATGGATTATCTTCGCCGAAGGAGCGAACATATCTATCCTGCCGGTGACCCGGTCGTCGAAACGCGCGCCCACGGCGATGATCAAGTCCGATTCCATTATCGCGTGGTTGGCGTAAGCGGTGCCGTGCATACCCAGCATACCGAGAGAGAGTTGATGCGTGGCCGGGAAACCGCCTATGCCCATCAATGTCCAGGTAACCGGGGCGTTGATCTTTTCGGCGAGCGCCCGCAATTCATTGTGCGCCCCGGAAGTGATTATCCCTCCGCCGGCGTAGATCACCGGCCTGCGCGCCGCGGCGATCATTTTCGCGGCTTTCTTAACCTGGCCGGGATGCCCGAAAAGCGTCGGGCGGTAACTGCGGATAACCACCTGTTCCGGCCATTCGAACTCGCATTCCTGCTGCTGCACGTCGACCGGGATATCCACGAGCACCGGGCCCGGCCTGCCGGTGGAGGCGATCAAGAAAGCTTCGCGGATGATCAACGCCAATTCTTTGGCGTCTTTCACAAGATAGTTATGCTTGGTTATGGAACGGGTTATGCCGGTGACATCCGCTTCCTGGAACGCGTCGTTGCCGATCAACGATGTTTTGACCTGGCCGGTAATGGCTACCACCGGGATCGAATCCATATAAGCGGTGGCCAAGCCGGTGGTCAGGTTAGTGGCCCCTGGTCCGGAAGTGGCCAGGCATACTCCCGGCCTGCCGGTGGCACGCGCGTAACCGTCCGCTGCGTGCGCCGCCGCCTGTTCGTGCCGGGTGAGCACAAAATTGAATCCGGCATCATAGAGACTGTCAAAAATAGGCAATACAGAACCGCCGGGATAACCGAAAATCACCTCGGTATTCTCGCGTTTCAGACACTCGATCAATATATCCGCGCCCTTCATTTTCATAATCAACTAACCGGTTCTGGGTTCTGGGTTCTGGGAAAGACAGTTTTAAGTAATTACAAGAACCTAGAACCCAGCACCAAGCACCTGTTTTCTCGATCTTACTTACAAACGACCTTCTTCTCGGACAGCACCGCCCCGCGGTCTGCCGACAAGACCATCGCGGAATACCTGGCCAGGTAGCCTTTGGTTATTTTCGGAGGCACGGGTTTCCAGCCACGAAACCTCTTTGTGATTTCCGCCTTGGTCAATTTCACTTCCAGTTTCCTGGCCGGAATATCTATGCTTATTATATCATTCTCGCGGATAACGGCAATAGGCCCTCCGCTTGACGCCTCGGGAGAAACGTGGCCTATGCAGGGGCCTTTGGTCCCGCCGGAGAACCTGCCGTCGGTGATCAAGGCCACCGAATCGGCCAATCCCATACCCACGATAGCCGCTGTCGGCGCGAGCATCTCGCGCATACCCGGGCCGCCCGCGGGGCCTTCGTACCTGATAACGATCACTTCCCCGCCCTTGATCTTGCCGGCAAGAATGGCTTTCATCGCCTCTTCTTCCCTCTCGAAGACTCTGGCCTTGCCCTCGAAACGCATCATTTTTGGGCTGACCGCGGCCTGTTTCACCACTGCGCCGTCCGGGGCAAGATTGCCGTACAAGACGGCAATGCCGCCTTCTTTGTGATATGCCTTATCGAACGGCCGGATAACTTCCTCATCCAGGATCGCGGCGCGGGAAGCTATATTGTAAATCTTTTCTCCGCTGACGGTATCTGTATTATGCAACTTATCCTTAAGGCGGCGCAGCACGGCCGGAATACCGCCGGCGAACTCCAGGTCTTCCATATAATGCGTGCCCGCGGGTTCGATATTGGTAATATGCGAAGTGCTTCTGCTGATGCGGTCAAAAGACTGCAGGTCGAGTTTTATGCCCGCTTCCTGTGCGATGGCCATCAGATGCAGCACGGTGTTGGTGGAACCTCCCAGGGACATATCCACCACGATCGCGTTCTCCAGGGACTCTTTAGTGATGATATCCGAAGGACAAATGTTCTTACGGACAAGTTCCACGACCCTTTCTCCGCTGGCCTGGGCGATCCTGCGTTTTTTCGCGGATACCGCCAGCGCCGTGGCGCAGCCGGTCATAGAAATACCCATCGTCTCCAGCAGACAGGCCATAGTATTCGCCGTGTATAATCCCTGGCAGGAGCCGGCGCCGGGACAGGCTTCCATCTCCAGACACTCCAATTCAGAAGCGCTGATCTCGCCTTTTTTAGCGCGGGCCAGGGCCTCAAAAGTGTCGTGCACGAACGCCAGTTTGCGCGTCCCCAGCCTGCCGCTAAGCATCGGCCCGGCGGTAACGATCACGGTGGGAATATTCAACCTTACCGCTCCCATCACCATCCCGGGAGTGATCTTATCGCAATTGGTCAGACACACCAGGCCGTCAAGCTGGTGGGCGTTGCAGACCGTCTCTATGCTGTCGGCGACGAGTTCTCTGGAGGCCAGCGGATAACACATCCCCAGGTGCCCCATAGCGATGCCGTCGCAGATACCGGGAATACCGAAAAAGAAAGGCGCTCCGCCGGCATAACAAATACCTCTTTCTATGTAGCGCTCCAGATCACGCATACCCGAATGCCCGGGAATGAGATCTGTGAAAGAAGTGGCGACCCCGATAAAAGGCCGCTCCAGGTCTTTCCTTCCCAGCCCGGTAGCGTGCAGCAAAGCGCGGTGAGGTACCCGTTCCAAACCTTTCTTGATCGTATCCGAACGCATATCGGTTCCTCCAGACTATAAGGAATCAGTCCATAGTCGATAGTCCACAGTCCACAGTCAAAATAAAAAAGAGAGGACTATCGTTGTAGTTGTTTGTTTTTGTGTTCCGTTTTCAGTCTATGGACTATCGACTATGGCCCACGGACTTTTTGTAACTAATCAGCGCCTTCTCCGTCGTGCACCACCGCTTCGCGCTCCGTCCTCTTGCGCGAGATGACCCTTTTCAAGCTGATGTATTTATTCACCAGTTCCCTGTTATTGATGTTATTCAGCTGTTTGAACAGGAACTCGAACTTGGCCTCGATCTCCGCGGCGATCGCGTCCTTGATTTCCGCGGGCAAACCCATTATGTCTTTTTTGAAAGGCCCCAGGGCTTTCTTGCGCGATTTATAAAAGAACTGCTCTTCCGTCTCGCCTTCTTTGCGTTCGGACGCGGCATTGACTTTCAGCCATTCATAGATCTTGGCTTTTAATTCAGCCGGAAAATGCCTGCTGTCCAGGATCATATTCTGGAATTCGGTGGCCAAATGCACTTCGGCGGTCTCTGTGGCGGGGAAATTATGGAACGCCTCCGCCGGCAAAGTTGACGCGCCGTGCTGTACCGCGCCGGCCAGCCCGAATTCTTCCCTGGCCAGCCTGGAGAGATTCTTCAAAGTGTCGAAATCAAGTTTCACCTGGGCGATACTGCCGTCCGGCAAAACCACGCCGCCGTGCGAAGTCCCGGTCTGGATGCTGATCTTACTGATGCCCTTGCGGCCTTTGCGCAGTCTCTCGCGGAACCCCTGCATAAACGCGCGCAGGTCTTCCGGTGTGGAATTCTTTGAGCCGACTTCGCCGATCTCGCCGCCGACAGACACTTCGATACCGCGGGGCTGCACCTGCCTGATATACTGGGTCAGGCGCGCGCAGACATCGTAATTGTTGAACTGCTGTTTGCGCACGTCCGGCTGGGAAAGATCCACAAGCGTCGAAGAGTCTATATCTATGTTGTAGAAACCGGCTTCCACGGCCTCGGCGATCAGGGCTTTGAGGCTCTCGATCTCCTTTTCCGCGTTCTCCTTGAACTTCTTGGCGTTGGCCTGGAAATGATCTCCCTGAATGAATACCGGGCCCTTATATCCTTCTTTTATCGCCGCCGCCAGGATCACCGCCGAATATTCCACGGGAGGCTGCCCGGTATAGCCCATTTCCGATTTAGCGATCTCGAAAATAAAAGCCCCGGAATTATTCTTTATCGCCACCCGGAACATTGCCCTGGCCAAATCATAGGTCATACTGCGCAGATTGACGGCCGGCACCGTGAAACCGGAGAACTCGCCTTTACCGCGCGCTTCGTACAATCCTTCTATACTGGAAAGATAAATGCCTTTTTTATACGCCAGAACGCGGATCTTGCCCGCCACCGCTTTCTTCACTGCCGCGTCGTCGCTGTTGACCAACTCCATCACTATTTTATCGATGTCCTGCGGTTTTCTTCCCATTTCCCCGGTCTCCTTCCCTTGCGCTGTCCCCGGCATCTAAAGAACGCGGGGCCCGCTTATTCGTTTAAAGTTTATGAATTTTTAAATCAAGTTAAAAGCTTGAGCAGACTATACAACTCGCCGGCCTTGAATTCTTTTTTTACGACGGCGGTTTCCAGGTCTACTTCATTAAAATCATCGGAGATCACTCCGATGGCTTTGCCGGTATGCCCCTGCATCAACAGGTTCACGGCTTCCGAACCGAGCCTGGTAGCCAATATCCTGTCTTTTGCGGTGGGAGAGCCGCCCCGCTGAACGTGCCCGAGCACCACGACGCGGGTCTCCAGATCGGTCATCTCGGTTATCCGGCCGGCGATATCATCCGCCCTGCCGGCGCCTTCCGCGACGATGATTATCCAGCTTATCTTACCGCGGATATTCCCTTCCACGATCTCGTGGCACATCCCGTGAAAATCGAACTGTCTTTCCGGCACCAGCGCTTCCTCGGAACCGCTGCCCAGCGCCACCTGAAGCGAGATATACCCGGAATCCCTGCCCATAACCTCCACCACGAAAATACGCTCCATACTGGTGGCGGTATCGCGGATCTTGTCGATCGCCTCCATCGCCGTATTCACCGCGGTATCGGCGCCTATCGTCTCATCGGTCCCGTTTATATCATTGTCTATCGTGCAGGGCACCCCGATACACGGGACCCCCCATTTACGCGCCAGCGCTATTCCGCCGTGATAGGTGCCGTTTCCGCCCAGCAATATCAGACCGTCTATATCGTATTTCTTTATCGTCTCCACGGCGCGCCTCTGTCCGTCTTCAGAGAAGAATTCCGGGCAGCGGGCGGTTTTCAGGATCGTCCCCCCGCGGTTTATGATATTGGACACGGAACGGTGGGTCAACGGCTTCAGCTCTTCGTTGATCAAGCCGGCATAACCGCGGAAGATTCCGAACACTTCAAGTTTATGCGCCGCAGCCGACCTGACCACGCTGCGGATCCCCGCGTTCATTCCGGGAGCGTCCCCCCCTGATGTCAAAACACCGATTCTTTTCAAAAAACCCCCTCCTCAAGTGCCCATTTCCCAGCTGGAAAGATATTTCTTCTGTTCGGCGGTAAGCGTATCGATCTTTACTCCCATACTCTTTAATTTCAAGGCCGCTATACCGCTGTCTATCTCGTAAGGCACCCTGTAAACCTGGTTCTGCAATCTCTTATGGTTCTTGGCGATATACTCAAGCGATAACGCCTGGTTGGCGAAAGACATATCCATTACCTGCGCCGGATGGCCCTCGGCGGCGGCGAGATTGATCAACCTGCCTTCTCCAAGGATATACACTCTCCTGCCGTTATTCATCTTGTATTCCTGCACGGAATCACGGATCTGCCTCGGCTTGCCCGACAGTTCGCTTAGACCGGGGATATCTATCTCGACGTTGAAATGCCCGGAGTTCGCCACGATGGCGCCGTCTTTCATAAGTCTGAAATGCTCCTTACGGATGACGTTGATATCGCCGGTAACGGTCACGAAGATATCGCCTATCCCGGCCGCGTCTTTTATCGGCATCGCCTCATAGCCGTCCATTACCGCTTCCAGCGCTTTCAACGGGTCAACCTCGCAGACAACCACCTTGGCGGCCATTCCCTTGGCGCGCATCGCCACGCCCCTGCCGCACCAGCCGTATCCGCAGACTACGAGAGTAGAACCTGCCAAGAGCTTGTTGGTCGCCCTGATAATGCCGTCTAAGGTCGACTGCCCAGTGCCGTAACGGTTGTCGAAAAGATGTTTGGTGTCGGCGTCATTGACGGCGACGATCGGATAACGCAATTTATTCTGATTGGCCAAGGCCCTGAGCCTGATTACCCCGGTAGTGGTCTCTTCGGTGCCGCCCACGACCGGTTTCTTCATATAAAGACCAGGATTCTGATGGATCGTGGATACCAGGTCCGCGCCGTCATCCATAGTCACTTCCGGCTGCCCGGAAAGCACGGCTTCTATATGACGGTAATACGTTTTGGTGTCCTCGCCCTTGACGGCAAAAACCGGGATGCCCAGGTTCTTGACCAAAGAAGCCGCCACGTCATCCTGGGTTGAGAGCGGATTGGACGCGCACAGGCACACCTGCGCGCCGCCGGCCTTGACTACTTCCATCAACACGGCGGTCTCGGTGGTCACGTGCAGGCAACAGGCCACTTTCAAACCTTTCAAAGGCGTTTCTTTGCTGAAACGTTCCGCGATCAGGCCCAGTACCGGCATATTGTTACGCGCCCATTCGATGCGCAATGCGCCTTTAGCCGACAATTTTATATCTTTAACGTCATAATTCATATCGTCCGCTCCGTAATAATAGTGGTGCCGGGGGTTATAGTGCGCTGTTGCATTAATTCTTTATATACGCAGCGCACAGAGTCTGCCGTAGGCAGACGGTCAACTTTCTACTTTCGATTCTCAAGTATTAAGAACTTGTTTTACAATGTACTATTTATATTTTCTTGCCGGCCGCCTTCTTCAAGACCGCCGCCTTATCGGTGCTTTCCCAGCTGAATTCAGGTTCAGTCCTGCCGAAATGCCCGTAGCAGGCGGTCTTGATGTATATCGGCCGGAGCAGGTCAAGGGTCTTGATCATCCCGTTAGGCGTCAATTCGAAATTCTCCCGGATCAATTTCACGAATTCCTGTTCGGAAAGTTTGCCTGTGCCGAAACAATCCACCATTACCGCCAGCGGCTCGGCCTTGCCGATAACATAAGCCAGATGCACCTGGCACTTGTCCGCCAGCCCGGCAGCCACGATATTCTTGGCTATATACCTGCACATATACGCCGCGGAACGGTCGACTTTCGTCGGGTCCTTGCCCGAGAACGCCCCGCCGCCCGGAGAAACCACTCCGCCGTAAGTATCGACCACGATCTTCCTGCCGGTCATCCCGGTGTCCGATTGAGGTCCTCCGACCACGAATTTACCGGTCTCGTTAATATAGAATTTTGTGTCCTTGTCTATCCAATCCTTGACCACCGGTTTTGCGATAGCCTCGATTATTTCTTCCTTGGCTTTCTTGGTAATGAACTCGCCGGTTGAATCCAGGATCTCCTCGGTATGCTGACAGGCCAATACCACGGAATCCAGCCTCTTGGGAGTCCCGTCATGGTATTCCACCGTGACCTGGGATTTACCGTCCGGGCCAAGATATTTCAATATGCCTTCCTTGCGCACCTTCGCCATACGCGCCACCAGTTTATGCGAAAGCATCAGCGACAACGGCATCAGCTCTTTGGTCTCCCTGCAGGCGAACCCGGTCATAAATCCCTGGTCGCCGGCGCCGCCCCTGTCCACGCCCTGGGCGATATCGGGCGACTGCGTGTGTATGGTATTTATGACGGCGCAGGTATGATAATCAAACCCGTATTTCGGGTGGGTGTAGCCTATGTTCTTGAGCACCGAACGGGTAAGATTATGGACATCCACATAGCTGGTGGTGGTGATCTCCCCTCCGACGATCAAAAGCCCCATAGTAACGTAAGTTTCGCAGGCGACCCTGCCGTAAGGATCATGCTTCAGGACATCGTCGAGCACGGCGTCGGATATCTGGTCGCAGACTTTGTCGGGATGGCCTTCCGCTACGGATTCGGAGGTAAAGTAATGCTTGCGCAGACTCATTGTTTTCCCCTTTCTATTCCTTAAACGTTATGTTTTGTGGTTCCCCGCCCCGGTTTGCTTTCCGCGGCACGGAAATAGGCATCCGCTTCTTTGTAAGAATCGTGATGCCCTATATCATACCAGTGCCCGCCGAAAACGAAACAAAATACATCTTCTTTTTTTCTCAACCACTCGATATAAAACCCGATAGCGTCCTTCTTGTTGCCCTGCTGCAGGTATTCTCCGACCAGGCTCAATTTGCCGCCGGGAAGGTAATACAGGCACATCCCGACCAGCGCGGACGCGGGACGCTCCGGTTTTTCCTGAAAATCCGTCACTCTGCCGGAATCCAGGCTGACTACCCCGTATTTCCCGGCTTTGTTCTTATCCTTTATGTCGTAAGCCCCGATAGTGGCCGACGGTATCTTTGAAGAAGCGAACTTGTTGAATTCGTCAAGGCCGGCGTCGAAAAGATTGTCCCCGCCGATGACCAGAAGGTCTTCCGCAAGCCCCTTTTCGCCGATCACAAAATGCAGGTCGCCGATCGCTCCCCTGCGCTGCTCCGGGGTAGAAGTCAAGTCGTCGATCACAGTCACGGGGACGCGCCCTTTTCTTGCCTTCGCCCATTCCCCGAACAAAGAGGCGAATTTACTGTTCGTGACCACGATTATTTCATCCATACCCCCGAGCACTTCGACCTTTTCGGCGATATGATCGATGATCGGCTTGCCGGCAACGGCCAGCAGCGGCTTGGGGTAATTCTTGGTTAACGGATACAGCCTTGTGGCGTAACCGGCGGCTAAAATAAGCGCTTTCATCTTTTCGGACTATCCAGTGATCTCCCGCAATTTCTTTTTACCGAATTCTTCCACTTCCCTGCCGGTGGAAAGACTAAGCACTTTATTAGCGAAATCCCTGGCTTCGCTTAAATTCAAAGAACGTATAATGTACTTCACCTCGGGAATACCGAGTGAAGGCATACTGAATTCATCAAGCCCCAGACCGAGCAATAACGGGACAAATGCCGGGTCACCGGCCATCTCCCCGCACATCCCGACTTTTATGCCGCGTTCATGGGCGGCGGAGATCACGCTCTGGATCATCCTCAACACCGCGGGATGGCTGGGTTCGTAAAGATACGCCACTTTTTCATTGGTGCGGTCCACCGCCAGCGAATACTGTATCAGATCGTTGGTGCCGATGCTGAAGAAATCGGCTTCCCTGGCCAGCAAGTCTGCGGTAATGGCCGCCGAAGGCACTTCTATCATCACGCCGACCTCTATATTGTCGTTGAAAGCCGTGCCTTCCTGCCTTAATTCGTCTTTGGCTTCCTGAAGTATCTTGTTCGCCTGCCGGAGCTCCTCCATACCCGAGATCATCGGATACATCAACCTCAGGCTGCCGTGCACCGACGCCCGCAGTATCGCCCGCAGCTGCACTTTAAAGATATCCGTCCTGGCAAGGCAGAACCTGATCGCCCTCCAGCCCAAGAACGGCTGCATTTCGCGCGGGATGGAAAACTGGGAAAGGAATTTATCGCCGCCCAGATCCAGGGTGCGGATGGTAACGGCGTAAGGTTTCATCTCCTCCGCTACGTATTTATAAGCCTGGAAATGTTCCTCCTCGGAAGGAAGGTCTTTCCTGTTCATATAAAAGAATTCCGTCCTGTAAAGGCCGATCCCCTTGGCGCCGTGGGCCTTCACCGCCGGTATTTCTTCCGGGAGCTCGATATTGGCGTGGATCTCCACGCACTTGCCGTCCTGCGTGACCGCATCAAGGTCTTTGACCAGCAGGAACTTTTCTCCGATACCCTGTAATTTACGGTACTCTTCCTGGTATTCGGCGAGAGTATCCTGATCCGGGTCCACGATGACGATACCCGTGCTGCCGTCGACGATAAGCATATCGCCGTTCTTTATCCTGGCGGTCGCCACTTCCGCTCCCACGACCGCCGGGATCTCCAGCGATTTCGCCATAATGGCGGTATGGGAAGTTTTGCCGCCGATATCCGTTATGAACGCGCTGACGTTCTGCCTGTGCATCGCGGCCGTATCGGACGGGGAAAGGTCATGCGCCACAACGATGACTTTCTCCGTGAGCCCCTCCAGCCACTTGCCTTTCTTGCCGAGCAGATTACGCATCACCCTTTTGCTTACGTCGTTTATATCGGAAATGCGCTCTTTGATATACTCGTCTTCGATACGGGAAAAAACCTCCACGTATTTTTTCATCACCTCGAAAAAGATGAACGCGACGTTAAAACGTTCTTTCTTCAGGCGGGAGATCACTTCCTCGATAAGCATACGGTCTTCGAGCACCAAAAGGTGCGCGTCGAAGATCTGCGCCTGCTCCTGCCCCATATCGGAAGCGATGCGTTTCTGCAGCTCTATTATTTCCTTGCGGGTCTTGATCAGGGCTTCTTCGAAAAGCTGGATCTCGTAAGGGATATCCTGCTGGGATATTTCCTTTTTCGGGATATCGAACTCTTCCTTGCCTATCCTATAGGCCTTCCCCACCACTATCCCGGGAGCCGCCGCTATGCCTTGAAGCTTCAACATTCTCTATTCCTCGGTATTGACTATCTTTTCAAGCTCTGTGAGCGCGTTCTCCGCGTCATCCCCGTCCACTTCAATGATGATCTGCGTGCCGTTTTCCGCTCCCAGCATAAGGATCCCCATTATCGATTTGCCGTTCACCGTTTCCTGGTCCCTGCGCACGGTGACGTGAGAATTGAATTTATTGGCTACCTGGACGAATAAAGCCGCCGGCCGGGCATGCAGCCCCTGTTTATTCTTTACGGTCAGCTTCTTTTTTAAATGAGTCATTAGTTCTGTCCCTGTTATTCACTATCACATTGTTACATAAGTTCCCGATAATCGGAAGTCGAAATACGCTGTTTGAAGAACTATTTAACAGCGCACTAATCTTCGATAGTATCTATGATCAACTTGGCGAGCCTTGAAGTATCGTGCCTGATAAGGCTCTCCGCCAGGGCGATCTCGTCCTCTATCACGCGGTACCCCATCTTATGCACATTTTCCCTGTCGTTGATCACGGGAAAAGCGTTCATCTGGGTATACCTTTTCAATATCTGCGCCGGGATCTCCCCGGTATTGACCACGCAATAATCCAGGACTCCGGGATGACTGTGCCGCACAAGCGTCCTGACGTGGTCGGAAAGCCGGTAATTATCGGTTTCGCCGGGCTGCGTCATTACATTACAGACGTATATTTTTACCGCTTCCGAAGCCGCGATCGCCGCGGTGATCTCTTTTATCAAGAGGTTGGGTATTATACTGGTGTATAACGACCCCGGCCCCAGAATTATCAATTGAGCCTCTTCTATGGCCCGCAGGGCTTCCGGAGTGGCCTGCGGATTATCCGGCCGGAGTTTTACCTCCTTGATAGGCATGCGCGCCTTGGGGATCTTATCCTCCCCGACCGTTATAGAACCGTCCTGGTATTGCGCCGCCAGCACCACATTGGTCAGCGTGGAAGGTATGACCTGTCCGCGGAGCGCCAGGACCTTGCTTGTTTCTTTTATCGCCTTCTCGAAATCTCCCGTGACCCTGGTCATAGCGGTTATGAACAGATTGCCGAAACTATGCCCGGACAATTCCGACGATTTATCGAAACGGAATTGAAAAAGGTCGCGCATCAACGCCGGGGCGTCCGCCAGGGCGACAAGACAGTTCCTGATGTCTCCGGGAGGAAGAATATCGAATTGCTGCCGCAGCCTGCCCGAAGAACCGCCGTCGTCGGCGACCGTCACTATGGCGGTGATATTGGAACTGTATTCCTTAAGGCCGCTCAACAACACTGAAAGCCCGGTGCCTCCGCCCACGGCCACGATCTTAGGCCCTCTGGAAAGCTGCCGGCGCTGATAGAGCAGGTCGACAAGTTCCGCGTCCCTCGAGGACGGCACAAAAACGCTTACCAAAGAACGGACCAGGCGTTTAACGCTGAGGATCAGGATGACAATGCCGGAAAAAACGACCACCGCGTCCAGCACCCTTATGAGCCAGTATTCCGCGCTGCGGAAACGCAGCGCCCCGGCCATAAGCAGGCAAACCGCAAAACTGGCCAGCCCTATCCATCGTTTGATCCCCATCCCGGGGTAAAACCATTTCAGGAAAGCGCCGGCCTTGGAATTGAGGTACCTTACTTCAAATCTTTTTTTCATCCTCTTGGTTGATTATGCGGATAATCGCTTTATCGTCGGCGCAAGCGCGCAGGCTGTCGCGAAAATATTTGTCTTTAAGCAGGCGGGAAATTCTTGCCAGGGCTTTGAGATGCGGCCCTGCGGAATCCTGCGGGGCAAGCAGCAGGAAAAATATGTATGCAGGTTCCCCGTCGAGAGAATCGAAATCTATCCCTTTGCGCGACAAGGCGAAAGCGGCGACAAGTTTCTCTACGCAATCGCATTTGGCGTGGGGAATGGCCACTCCCTGGCCGATGGCGGTGGATCCCAGCGCTTCTCTGGCCATAAGCGCTTCGCAGAGTTTGGCGCGGTGGCGTTTATCCACCTCTCCGGCGCCCACCAGAGCATCCACCATCTCCTTCATCACATCATCTTTCTTGACGGATTTTATATCGGTAAGTATCGCTTTCTGTGACAGGAACTCGAGTATCTTCATTCTTCCTTCTCCTTTAGGATTCAATCTTAGGCCTGCACCGTAGACGGTAATGCCAAGATTATATACTAAACAGAAAAACCGCGCCGCCTTTGCGCGCCGGCGGATAAAAAATGGAGCGGGAGACGGGATTTGAACCCGCGACATCAACCTTGGCAAGGTTGCGCTCTAGCCAGCTGAGCTACTCCCGCAGATCCCTGACCAACTGAACATTGCCCGTAAAGTATCCGGGGGATTCTACGTTTAGATCATCACACTGTCATTGAACAAAACAACGCGTTCTTTCCCGGCCCGGGCAAGCGGCCGCGCCGCCCGCTAAAACCGGATAAATGGGCGGAAGAGGATTTGAACCTCCAAGGGTTGCCCCAGCAGCTCCTAAGGCTGCCGCGTCTGCCAATTTCGCCATCCGCCCGTAGTGCGTTGTTAAATAAACTTTTTAAACAACGCACAGAGCAATCGAGAGCCGAGAATTGAGATTTGATTCAATGAAAATTATCAAATACGATCTATTTTCAATTTTCGACTATCGGAAACTTATGCAACAACACCCTTAGTTCCTGCACGGCACTTGAAGGATCTGTGCCCTCGTATTCAGAACTCTATACAATAATGGTGAGCCACCCGCGACTCGAACGCGGCACACCCACCTTAAAAGGGTGGTGCTCTACCGGATGAGCTAGTGGCCCAGAAAACTTATCAAATGTGTTTCAAATGAACACTCCCGGGACTAAACACCGGGATCTCTTAGTTGCGCTCAGGATTCCAATACTTCTTTCTCTTTGGCTTTAAGCAGTTCGTCTATCCTGACGATATATTTATCCACCGTTTTCTGCAACTCTTCAACGGCCCTGAATTTCTCGTCCTCGCTGAAGAGCTTGTCTTTCTCGCCCTTCTCCAGCGCCTCTTTGGCGTCACGCCTGACCGTGCGCAGAGAAACGCGTCCTTCTTCGGCCATTTTATGCACCACTTTGGCGAGTTCCTGCCTTCTTTCTTTCGAAAGCTGCGGGACCGACAGCCTGACGACTTTGCCGTCGTTGCAGGGCTGGATGCCGAGATTGGACTTGGCGATGGCTTTTTCAATCTCCGTTATCGCCGAAATGTCCCAGGGCTGGATCATTATCATATGCGAATCCGGGATGGTTATCGACGCCAGCTGTTTCATCAATGTCGGCGTGCCGTAATAATCCACGTGCATACCTTCTACCATAGTCGGGCTGGCTCTGCCGGTCCTGATCTCCGAAAATTCCCGGCTGACCGCTTCCAACGCTTTTTTAAGTTTTTCTTCCGCCCCGTGCAATATCTCTTTTGTGGTCATTTCGCCTCCCCGTTCAGCACTCCGGACAGGTACCGGAATGAAGCTCCCCGGGCTAATCCTTCGACCTTGCTCAGGACAAGCGCCCGGGTTTTCTCTGTTACTTGAGCGGAATTCCTCCGAAGCAGTTCCCCTCTTTGCGCAATGATACGTTCCCTTTCATCCTGCGCATTCATCCCGTGGTCTTCTGCGTAAGAGAATAACTTTACCGTTCTCAATCTACTATCGTCCCTATCCGTTCCCCCAGAACAACCTTCTTGATGTTTCCCTCTTTATTCATATTAAATACGACTATGGGAAGCTTATTGTCCATACAAAGGCTCACCGCGGTATTATCCATCACTTTAAGCCCTTTTTTCAGGACATCCAGATACTTAAGATGCGCGAATTTCCTGGCGCTCTTCACTTTTAAGGGGTCGGCGGAATAAACGCCGTCCACTTTAGTGGCTTTCAATATGGCTTCCGCGTGTATCTCCATCGCCCTTAATGCCGCGGCGGTATCGGTGGTGAAATACGGATTGCCGGTCCCGGCCACGAATATCACGATCCGGTTCTTTTCCAGATGACGGATCGCTCTCCTTCTGATATACGGTTCGGCGACACGCTGCATTTCTATCGCCGTCATTACCCTCGTCGGCATATTCGCGTTCTCCAGGGCGTTCTGGAGCGCCAGCCCGTTAATGACGGTGGCCAGCATACCCATATAATCCGCCACGGCGCGGTCCATATCGAGTCCCCGCGAATGAGAATTCTCCTGCCCCCGGAAAATATTTCCGCCGCCTAAGACTATGGCGATCTGCACATCCAGCGCGCGCAACTCTTTAAGCTGCGCGGCAAGAGAAACCAAGACCTTGCTGTCTATCCCGTGGCTGCCGGCGCCCTGCAGCGCTTCGCCGCTGAGTTTAAGCACGATCCTTTTATACACGGGACGGGGCGTCTTCATGCTCCGATCTTATAGCGGGAGAACCTGCGTATCATTATATTCTCGCGGAACTTCGCCAGTAAAGTCGCCATATAATCATTAATGGTCATACTCTGGTCTTTTATGAAAGGCTGCTCCAGGAGGCAATGGTTCTTATAATACAGTGCTTTGTCGTGCTCCAGGGAGATGACCTCTTCCGGGACATCTTCTTTCTTGATATACGCCGGGTTGCAGGCGGCTATCTGCATCGCCAGGTCTTTGGTGAATTGCGTGAACTCGGCGTTGCGCGCCACGAAATCGGTCTCGCAAACGACTTCCACCAGCACGCCTATTTTATTCCCATTATGAATATACGCTTCCACCCGGCCTTCTTTGGCCGCCCGGTCCTGCTTATTGGAAGCTATCTCCAACCCTCTTTTACGCAGCAGGGTGACCGCTTTGTTCAAGTCGCCTTCCGCGTCTTCCAGGGCTTTTTTACAATCGGCCACGCTGGCGAACGTCATATTCCGTAGATCTTTGATCTGTTCCAATGATATCTTCATGAAAGTTCACGCCTTTCTTTTATTCTTTTCATCGACGGGCTTGATGCGGGATTTCTTTGCCGCCTTGGACTCCGCGCTCTCGGGAGTGGTGCTCTCCAGCAACTCTTCGATCTCCTTGATCTTCACTTCCTCTTCCGGCTTCAGCACAGGTTCCTCGGCGATCTCCTGCGCCGGAAGGTTCTTCAGGGCCTCCCGGTCAGAAAGATAGGAAAGGAATTTCTGCCTCCCCTCCACGACCGCGTCGGCCAGCATCGTGACGATCACCTTTATGGACTTGGTCGCGTCGTCGTTGCCGGGCACGGGATAGGCGATATTGGTCGGATCGGAATTGGTGTCTACCAGCCCGATGATCGGGATCGAAAGCTTCAGCGACTCCAGCACCGCGGTATCTTCCTTGTTCGTGTCCACTATAACGACCGCCGCCGGCATCTTTTCCATATTGACTATCCCGGAAAAGTTCTTTTTCAGTTTCATACATTCTTTTTCCAGGCGGGAAACTTCTTTCTTGGTAAGTTTCTCGAACGTCCCGTCAACCCTCATTTTATCTATATCTTTGAGGCGTTTAATGCTCTTCTTGACCGTGGCAAAGTTAGTGAGCATGCCTCCCGGCCATCTTTCCGTAACGAAATACATACCGCAGCGCCCGGCTTCCTGAAAAATAACTTCCTGCGCCTGCTTTTTGGTGCCGACGAACAAAAATGTTTCCCCTTTTGAGGCTGCCTCAAGAAGGAATTCCCTGGCCTTATCGAGGCACTCGCTGGTCTTTTCCAGGTCAATAATATAGATCCCGCTGCGCTGCCCGAAAATGAATTTCTTCATTTTGGGGTTCCAACGGGAAGTTTTATGCCCGAAATGCACCCCCGCTTCAAGTAACTGTTTGATGGTTTCCGTAGACAACTTTACTCCTCCTTCATTCCCCGCCCTTACCTGCCCGAAGGCAGCCCGCTTTTCCAATAACGGGATGTAGGAAAGGCTTTGTTTGGATTTTATCCCTACATTGTCTTTGAAGCAATCCGCCGCGCCGGCGCCTTCGCCGCCGCAGGCTTATGTTTGCCTGTTTCAGACTAAATCCGGCGATATAACGCGTTTTTTCGCGCTATTCCCAAATTAAACTGTTATTTTAACACAAAAACGCGTTTATGCAACAAAAAAATTCCGGTTCTGGGTTTTAGGTTATGGGTTCTGGATTCTGATAACTTAGTCAATAGCGCACAAAACAAAATTACTGGGGATTACATACGATATTCGATACTTGATACCATACTCACGACTCTATACTTGCAATTCTAATCCCGCAGTTCCTGCATACGGCAAAGCTTGCTGTATAAACCGTTATTCTTCACCAATTCCTCGTGCCTGCCGCTTTCAGCGATCCTGCCGTCTTCAAGCGCTATTATCCTGTTGGCGTTACGCACGGTGGAAAGCCTGTGCGCGATGACCAGGACCGTGCGGCCGCTGATCAAACGGTCGATCGCCTGCTGCACCAGCCGCTCCGACTCCGCGTCCAATTGCGAAGTGGCCTCGTCCAATATAAGTATCGGCGGATTCTTCAGCAAAGCCCTGGCAATCGCCAGGCGCTGCCGCTCGCCTCCGGAGATCATCATCCCCCGGTCGCCGATCACCGTATCGTACCCTTTCGGAAAACGCATAATGAAATCGTGGGCGCAGGCCTGCGCGGCCGCGGCCATCACCTGTTCCAAAGAAGCTTCCGGGCGGCCGTAAGCTATATTCGCCTTGATCGTATCGTTGAAAAGTATCGTTTCCTGGCTGACTATTCCTATGTTTTCCCGCAATGAAGCGACGCTGAATTCCCTGGTATCCCTGCCGTCTATAAATATCGCCCCTTCCTGCGGGTCATAAAAACGCGGCAGCAGGTCCAGCAAAGTGGTCTTTCCTGCTCCGCTGGGGCCGACGATAGCCACTATTTCCCCTTTGAAAACCTTAAAACTCACTCCTTTGATGACACCGGCCTTTTCGTAACGGAAATGCACGTCCCTGAACTCTATGCTTTCATTCAGGCCTTTCATTTCTTCCGCCCCGGGCCTGTCCACTACCGAAGGCACTGCGTCAAGCACTTCGTATATGCGCACGCCGGCGGCGACCGCCTGCTGATTCAGAGAATTCACCGCGCTTAGTTTCTTGAAAGGCCTGATCAATGAAAGTAAAGAAGCGAGGAAAAGCCCCAGGATGCCGAAAGAAAGCTTGCCGGCGATGACTTCTTTCCCGCCCCAGAAAAAGACGAAAACCCCGGCCAGGCAGCCCAGGAATTCCGTCGCCGGGCTCAAGATCAGCGTCCTTTTGATGGATTTCATTGAAATCCGGAAATAATCCTGATTGACCCCGGCGAAACGCTTTTTCTCGTATTCTTCCATATTAAAAGCCTTGACTATCCTTGCCCCGATAATAGTCTCATAAAGCAGCGAATTTATATCCGCCATCTTCTCCTGCCCCCTGCGCGAGAGTTTACGCAGGGCACGGCCCACCTTTATTATAGGAAAACTGATCAACGGGCAGATCACAAGTATCACCAAAGCGAGCTTGGCGTAGATAAAGAAAGCCATCACCGCGAATATGATCACCTGTAAACTCTGATAGACCAGGTCTGTGGAACCGTAGGAAACGGCGTTCTCCACCAGCCGGACGTCATTGGTAATCCTGGAGATCATTTCGCCGCCGCGTTTATGGGTAAAATAATCCAAAGAGAGCGAATGGAACTTAGCGTATAAAATAGAGCGGATATCCCGGATCACCCTCTGCCCGAGGTCGGACATAAGATAGCTTTGCAGGAAAGTAAAGACTTCCTTCAGAAAGAACAATATAATGATGGAGACCGCCAGGTAATTAAGCAGGGTCTGCTGCGGCATATTATTCAGGAACGCGATAAACTGCGCCAGGAACCCCGGGACGGCACCGGGCAGGATGATCTGCTTGTTGGTCATCACTTTATCGGCGAGCGGGACCATCATCGCCAGGGAGACTCCGTCGAAAAGAGCCGACACCGCCATACAGAACACCGCGGCGGAGAACAGCGCCCAATAAGGTTTCACGAACCGGAAAAGCCTGAGATAATCTTTCATATTGATTTTAAGCCCGGGAACCGGCAAAAAACGCGGTTTAACGCATTATCCGTAAAAACGTATTCTCCAAAAAACACGCCCGTATGACACGGGACAACAAACCGGGCAAGTCTATTTCTTATGAAGCTTGGCGAGACTTTGTCCGCCATTAAAACAATAGCGAGACTCCGTGCGCTGTTTAAAGGACTTATTTAACAGCGCACTACGTTCCGATCAATGTGGTTATCTTAACACATTCCCGTTTACCTGTCGAGGAATAATGCGCTCCAAAATACAGTTGCCAATAAAGCGGGCATTTGCTATTATAAGAAGGATTTTTTTGCCAACATAACACCGCCGCCCGGGTATCTTCAATATGCCGAAACAGGCGCGCCCGCTCACATTATAAAAAAATGGACAACAAACCGCCCCGAATACTGATCGTCTCCGGAGAAGTGTCCGGGGATATGTATGCCGCCGAACTCATCAAAGAGATCCGTAAACGGCTGCCTTCCGCGCATTTTTGCGGGCTCGGGGGGGAGAAATCCCGGCTTGCAGGGATGGAAATACTCGCGGATATGACATCCCTGTCAGTGGTAGGGTTCGCCGAAGTATTGAAAAACCTGCACAAATTCAAAGCCGTTTTCAATAATGTAGTCTCTTTTGCCTACTCATCCCGGCCGGACGCGGCCATTCTTGTGGATTATCCGGGATTCAACTTAAGACTGGCGGCAAAACTGAAGAAAGCCGGGATCCCGGTAATTTACTATGTCAGCCCGCAGATATGGGCCTGGGGAGCGGGAAGGATCAAAGCCATCCGCAGGGATATCGACTTGATGATAGTCTTATTCAGGTTCGAAGAGAAACTTTATAAGAACGCGAATGTCCCGGTGTTCTTTTCCGGACACCCGCTTATCGAAATGGTAAAGCCCGACCCCGTAAAGAAAGCGGCGTTCCTGCAGCATAATCGTATCCGTGAGGGTGTGCCGGTCATCACCCTTATGCCGGGTTCACGCCGCAAAGAAATAACTTCGCTGTTGAACCCGATGCTGGATACCTGCGCGATATTGAACGAAATGCTTGCCGGTAAGGTCCAATTCCTCCTGCTGCACGCGCCGGGCATACCGTTCGATCTGCTGCAAAACCGCGTCTATGAATACGGCCTGGATATAAAGATCATCTCCGGATACAATTATGAAGCGCTGGAAGCAAGCGACTTCGCCCTGATCGCCTCCGGAACGGCCACTCTTGAGGCGGCGATCATCGGCGTGCCGATGGCGATAATGTATAAAGTCTCCTTTCTAACCTGGATGTTCCTGAAGATACTGTTGAAGGTCAAATACGCCGGAATAGTCAACATTATCGCCGGCCGGGAAATAGTAAAAGAATTCCTGCAATACGATATGAAACCGGAACGCATAGCGGGATACGCTTACAGCGTGATCTCCGACGCTGCAGTTACCGCCGGCATAAAAAAAGAACTGCGCTATGTGAAAGACAGCATCGCGCAGGGGCAGGCTGTCGGCAGGGCTGCGGAAGCGATCTCCGGGTTCATCGTTAAAAACCGTTCCGCGAAAAGATAGGTTTTTGTTTCTTCCTGCGGCGGACGCGGTAAACCAGTTCCTCACATATTGTTTCCGGACGGCATAAAAAACCCCTGACTATGATGATCAGGGGTTTTTATTATGCCCGATAAGGATACCGGTCACTTATTCTTCAGTTAACCGGCATCCGGTATTGAATGAGAAGGATATATAAAAATACCGTATACTCTCACTGTCAACACTCGATAAGACCGGCAAAATCCATTCGGGGATCCGGGCATCTGAACGGTTCAAACGCCGTTGAACCCGGACGTATTGTCCCGAACGGGGGTCAGGCTTTACCCGCGGGGATAACGTTCACGAAAGTGCGCATTTTCCCGTGCGGGGTCTTCTTCCGGCTGAAAGCTATCTTACCTGAACAAAGAGCCATGATCGTCCCGACGCCTTTGGTGTTTATTCCGGCTTTATAATGACTGAACCCGCGCACAAGAATCTGCCCGGTTTTTACCACCTGCCCTCCTGAAACTTTGGTACCTCTGTCTTTCTTTGGTGTTGCTTTTCCTCCAGCCATGATACTTTCTCCTTTACCTTGCTTTAGCCCACAGGGCTCTGGCCAGCCCCATTAATTCAGCCTTTTCCAGACGCACGCCCGCGCGGCACAATCCGTCTTCACGGTTCTTTAACGACCAGACGACTTCCGCCCTGGTATAAAAAGGTTCTGCCTGTTCGGGTATTTGAAGCCACACTTCCAACCGCGAATTTACCGGCAGCCTGTTACGGGAAGTCACCCCAATTCCATTAGCGCTGATATCGAAAGTCTCTCCACTGCTTTCGTCGCTCGCTGTGGCCTCCAGAAACTTGAGAGGGAACTTTGCCTGCATCCGTTCAAAAACCCTCCTGTCGTCCATGAGGTCTTCCTTTCTCCGTGGCTTTGACCTAATTGTATCAACTTATTTCATTTTAGCAAGTTTTATTTTATGAAATAAAACCGCTTGCAACGATTGGTGTTACAAAGAGTTACATTGCAGAACAATACCTCCTTTCTACTTAACGGCTGAATTAATTATTGCAAATCTCCCGGCCCAATGTATTGATAACTCTTTAGAGTAGGAGCGGTTACAAATCCTGTTCCTAACCCTTAGAGATCCGGTTCAACTCGGACCGTTCGTCTTCAGTCAAGTAATCAAACAATTCCGGTTTCAACCGCACAGCCTCGGCTAAATTCTTTACCGCTTCTTCCTCCCTTCCCCCTAATGATTTCAAAACCAGGGATTTTTTATAGTAAGCTCCTGCGAAATCAGGCGCTTTATTCAAGACAGAGTCGAAAGCGGACAGCGCGAGGTCAAACATTCGTAATTCAGAATACGCATCGCCAAGCATAAAAGCTGTCCGCGCATCTTCACTATTGTTTCTTGACGCGGACTCAAAAACTTTGATCCCTTGCGGAAAAGAAGAAACGCTGAACGGCAGACAATCCAATAATGCGGGATTTAAGGAACAGGCCATGCCGAGATCATCTATCGCCCCCGGTATTCCCCCCTCTTCCCATAAAACTATACCCCGCCTGTAAAGCCACTCCGCATTCATTGGTTCCCGGGCAAGCGCCGCGGCGTAATCTGAAAGGGCCGAATCAATATCGTTGGCGGTTATATGATATTCCGCGCGGGCGATAAATGCCTCGCTGCACAAAGGATTTTCCTGCAGCACGAACTCATACTGTCTGAAGGCATCCGCACGACGCCCGGAATATAAATACAACAGCGCCTGGTTCAAACGGATACTCGTATTCAACGGGAACACATTCGCCGCCTTTTGAATCAAAGCCGCTGCTTCCGCGCGCTTATTAAGCCCCAACAAAAGCAAAGATATATTATTCAGGATCATGGGAGTGGCCCCGTATTCTTCGAAGAATTCCAGGTATGGATAAAACAGGTTAAGCATCTCCAGTTCTTTAAGACGGGATCGGCCTTCATTGTATTCTTTATTCAATACGTGAAGCGCCGGGGCATTGAGTTTATATTCCTGTTTTAACCCCCACAAGCCGTCTCTTCCCTGCTTTGCATAGAAACGGTATAGATCAAGCCGGTAAAAGATCCCCAGGGAAAAATCAACGATGAAAATTACGCCGTCTTGCTGTTCAGGAATGAAAGTGAAAATATGGCCTGGGGAATATGCCGTTTGTACCCTGAGTCCTAAAAAGTCCAAAACAAGATACCCTACTTGAGCGATCACAGGACAGGTGTATAGATTGGCCCGCATTATATTCTTCGATTCCTCATTCTCACCATAACGGCGGATAAGAACGAAAATATCGTCGCGATATAGATCCCTCACAAGCAGAGTATTCAATAATCTGGGGTCTTCGTGTGAAAGATACCGGCGACTCCCTAAATCGGAATGCAATTCTTTGAAAAACTGCCGATAATAAACGTCCCGCGACGCCTGACTGCACGCCAGGAGATGATCCCGGTGATGCCCGATATCGATCTCCGAATACAGGCATCCGATCGAGTGCAGCAAAGTTTCGGTTATGAACTCCCGCGGATATCCTATCTTGACCAACAAACCGATCATGCGATCGCGGGAATATCCGCCGTCTTTCCATTTTTTTGACGCACCATCTTGAGCGACCCGATCATTATCCGTACCATTATCGGCCCGGTGCCAGCCCGGCAGCGGAACCTGCTGATGAGCCCCTCCGTAGAAGATGAACGCGGTAGAACAATACACGGTCTTTAACCGGCGGGGATCAGATGACTCCGCGTATAACAACCCCATAGTTCCAAGAGGACCGTATTCATCCCTGACTTCCAACAGACGCTCTGCAGTCTCATCATCCGTAATAAATATCCCGCCGTTCACCAGCCCACGCATACAGGAATGGATAAACATGCTCCCTTCAGGATACACGGAGGAATATTTAACGCCGGTCGCGCTTCTCGAGAATAAATTACGCGCGAAAATAACCGCCGTAGTAGAATCATCCCAGTCATCAAGAATCGCCGGATGCATACAATTACAATACTGCACGGTTATGGCTGTATTATTCAGCCAGGCGTGAGCGGCTTTAAGCTGCTGCACACGACGGGATGCCAGTAAAAGCTGTTTATTACGCAAATCGTATAAATGGAATTCCATATGAAGTAATTTGGCAATATCTTCAGGGGAAGAAACGACTGGCTGCGCCGGCGATCCTTTATCCGACTCCCAGTCGATGAACTCCGGGAAAATCTCATCCTCCATAACCCGCGCGAACTCCTCCATTTCATGACAAGAATACTCCGTGCCTAAAGCGAAGAAACGAAAAACAAGCGGAGAACTCTGAGGCGATGTTTCATTCAACGCGCGCCGCACAATAGTTTTCAACGTATTCAGGATGATCTCTGTCCGCAAAAATTCACGGGACATAGGATAATCAATAGTACCCCGCGTCCTTAACTCTTCGCGTTCCTTGAAGCTTTCCGCGTAGCACAGCATCTCCCCCATAAAAGTGCTACCGGGATACGAGTCCCGGTCGACCGCAAGCATCCCATCGTCAAGCATACGTATGTACTGCTCGAGGGATAAACCCAGGCGATCCGCACGGGAAAGGAACAATTTCTCAAGGAATACGGCATCAATTCCTTTCATATTCCGGGATGCCATTGCGTATTTACCGGCTTTCTGTTCGCCGCCGCTGCGCGCACAATCCGATATAAAATAATATATGATGGTATCCTTGGCACGCGCCAGAAGATATTTATAATCCGCTTCTTGCTTGTTTCCGCCGTCTTTGCGTCTTATATACAACAGATCCACTGCCACGGTATTCCCGTGAGAACGCCTGAATTCTTTTAAAAGAGTTTGAAAATTACCGTTGCCTGTACGCAACAGGAAAAATATACCGATTGAAGTTCCCTCAAAAGTCTCACGTTCGATAAAGAAACGCCTGTCTCCGCCGTTAGATACGATTTTTACCGTTTTACCGAGGAGCCTTGCCAGTTGGATGATCTCCGGCAGTGCGCTTAGGATCAATTCATAATCATTTTTCGCTATCGTCGAAGTTTCCGGTAAGTATTTTCTTATGTTTTCCGTGACCGGTGCCGGCATAGGTTTAGAGACACCAATGCTAACGGCCAGCGCGTAAAGGTTTTGTCTGCAAAAAATCAGGCTGCTTTTCTTAATAACTTTTCTTTCTATGATCGGATTTGCTGCGGACACGGATTTATTACGGTGAGCCCCGGGCGGATTTTTACCTGTACCGGCAGAATAGTCTTGAGATACCGGCTTATCTTCCTTTTCCTCCGTAGAGCAGATTTTCTTTTTCCCTTCATAAGAACGCCGCCTGTGGCTTACTTGCCGCAGTTCAACGCTGAACTTCACGGCCGCATAATATAAAACGACATCCCTGCCATAAGCATTAAGCAATGCCCTGGGGTTACTTTCTTTGCCTGCGGCCATACGCGCCGCCAATTCCGCCAAAACGGCCTCTTTCGAAGGATATTGCCCTCCGCCGTCGAAGGATGATCTTTTGGACAAAATCACGGTTCTGCCGTATCCCCACTTCTCCCCTTTCTCTTCTATATCTCTGATTGCATCTTCGCTAACCTCTGTTAATCCATATCCTTTCCATTGCGCCGCGCCGGTTTCATCGGATATAATAACTCTTCTAAGGTTATCTATCACTTTCTTACGGAATTCCTCTGGCAGGCATACACCGTAAGCAGCTTTGAATAAGAAATAATCTATCCCTTCCGCAATTAAATCATCCAAGGCCGCGATAGAAATGTTCTCGCTTGCATCATAAACCTCAAAATAGATAATCCGGCGCATCTCTCCGTTATTAACACGAAATTCTATCTCATACCCTCCGTTATCATAATTCATCCCTTCCTTGACTATTTCAGCCTGTATTGACTCCAATTCATAGTGTATCGGCACCAATGAACAACCGAAGATATCCAAGCTGCAATAAGGATCGGAACAGGCAAAGCCGTTCCATAGCTTATCTGTTAGATATATATATTTACCCGTATACACAGCAGGTTTAACGCTGTTACCCGGATCCAATAAATATTCATCGCGTCCGTCATCATAATCCCGTGCCGGCAACCTATCGACGATAATCAGGGTCTTGAAATCAGTGGTTTTAACCGCGGTAGAGACATCGCCGCCTCCGCAGACATATAAAACAATACCTTTCAGGTTGTCTGGATTAACCTTATTCTTTATAGCTGCCAGATATTCCGACCTTCTATTGGTAAACAACGGATAATCAACAAAAAAATGCTTCCCAAAGAATCTACCGGCCTCAAAAGAAGAAAATAGCGGCGTGGTTATGCCTTTCATAAGCATAACGATAAGCACTTCATACAGTATCTCCAACTGCGCCATCCTTAAACGATCAAACGGCATACTGTCCATCGCGAAGAAAAACGGATGTAAATATAAATGCTTATACCCTTCGGAGCGTTCCAACACCGCATAATAGCGGCCTCTTTCCCCATTAAGAAAATCCGGGTCGGACTCCAGGCTGACAAACGTAGTAGACAGCATTTTATTTAACGCATCTATGTCTGCCAGAGATATGTGCGGCTTCATTTGCATTAACAGTTCATGGATCAAACCTGCGATTATAGGATGGAAATCATTGCCGGCCGCATTACCGGAGGGAAGATTATGCGAAACAGCCGGGATACTCACTATCCTTCTGCAAGGGGAAAAGAAACAAAATGGTTTCAATTTCTTTTTTATCCAATATCCCATATCGCCGGCTTCAGATAAACGGTCTATCCGTTTCCCCTTAAGCACTTCCCCGATGGTTATCGCGGCTGGATTCACTACGGCTGTATTTTCTTCTCCGCCGTCCTTTCTGATGTTGTCATATTTTAAATAAGCGTTTCCCTCAACCCCTATGCCGGAAGGCATAAAAGTACCGAAAAACTGAATACCGGTTTTTGTTCTGACCGCAGGCGGAGCCCGGGAGAATATGATCCCCGGATCGTTTATACCCGATAACACGCGTTCGACCGGTTCTATCGATAATTGCCTCACTGCGGCCGTTGTTTCGGGATCTGTTTTTTTGCAGACTGTTATAAAGGATCTCCCCTTTGAAACCCCGGATACAGTAGTAGTTACTCCCCTTCTCTCCCTGTCGCTCATATTTCCGGCTGGTAAACGATCATTCTTACCCCCGTCTGCTCCTCTTTCATTCAATATGAACCGCGCCTTCAAATAATTACTTTCCGATACCTCCGCTATTAACGTCTTCCCCATAGCAGAGGCATATTCTTCCCTTACCGGACTGATCAACCCTGATTCAATAAGTATATATATGACCCTCTCGCTCTCGCTATTAGCCGAGTCGAAATGTATCCTTCCCGGACGCAACGCTAAAAGTAGATACGGGAATATGGCCGCCGACACAAGCCCTTTTTTACGGTATTTCTCTTCCACAAACCACCAGGAAGCGAACAAAGTACCGCCGGACAGGAGAACTGTCTCGCTGCGGGCGATCTCCGCATCAACGGAATTATCATCCGACAAAAAGATGATGATGAATTTCTCCGAAATCTTGCTGTTCTTGAGACGCTCTCTATCCGTTCCAAGCAAATATGCCAGTTTCGACAATAACATTTCCTTCAGGCCGGAAGGCTGAAGTGAAACCTGCTTCTCACCGCCGTCGGAAAACCCTGCTTCTTTCAGTTGCTTAATAAGCACGGCGGAAAGCCGATAAGTCCCCCTCCCTGACGTTTCAGACACCAATTCCACCACCTGCTGTTCTCTCCAGGAATCAACCTTGCCTGGCAGTTGGAACACAGCGTCAAGCTTATCACCCAATTGACGCACCCTGCCGAAAAGGAACAACGCTTCGCTGCTATGTTCAGCCTCAAAAACAGTGAATAACGGACACTTCCGCAGTTTCTCCATTATTGCATTATCCCTTGAGGAAATATTGACCACTTCTCTTCTGCCGGGAACTCCGGGCTTGGCTGCCGCGGCTTCTTCTTTCGCCGAAACAACTCCCACGGGCTTCACCGGAACCGGCGGTATGTTTCTTACCGGCGATTCCGCGGCTATGTTGCCATTCTCGTCTAAAGATAATCCTTCGCATTCGCTCCGCAGATCGTATCCTAATTCCTGCAGCAATTTAACCTTAGGTTGTAAATCCTCCGGCTCCAGCTTCACGTTGTTATCTTTAGCCCTGGTTGCTATGGTGGTGGAAATAATTATATCCCCTCTTCTGACTATGCCCCAATGCGCGCGCCAGTTATTCGATCTCTCCAGGTAGCTGGACGCTTTCTCTGCCAATACCGGACCCTTAAATGGCACCAGGAATTTACCGATCAACTTCTCGTATCTGCTCTTCAGGATACGCACAATGCGCAGATCATCTGCTACCCTGCCCCTCACAACAGGATCTTCCAATGACACCGATACCCAGCCGTTATTATCGCGAAGGATGCCCCAATCTTTTCTCCATTTCAGAGAACTTGACTTATAACCGCCGAGAGAAGTAGGCAGATCCGCCACTAAACCGTATTTCTTCTGCAACATATCCTTTATATCCAGGTCTTCCAGGAATAACGCCGCCTCATCGGGTTCCGCATCCGGCCTCCTCGATCTTTCCAGCTTCCTTGAATACCATACCCCGCGGAACTCAACAAGTTCCAGACCACTGCGCCATAACTCCGATTCAGCCCGGTATTGTCGCCATTCGACATCAACGGCGGCCAGCAAAACAACGTCTTTATATCTGCTATTCAAATCCTTTACTATTGATAAATCCTGCAGGACAAGCGCCCGGATATCATCAGCAAGTGCCCCTTCGGCATCGGCTAATCCGCTCACACAGGATAAGGCGTCTATTATAAACTGGTCCTTTATTATCGTAGAATGCCACTTCCTTTCCGAAAAAACTATACCCCATCTCCGGCGCCATTCACCCGGATCACTCCGGTCATACAGACGCATCCCCTTATCATCGATTAATTTCCCGTATTCTTCCCGTAACGCAGCCAATATTAGCGAGTTCTCTCTCCACAACTCTTGAATATCCTTGAGCTGATCAAGCTTGCGGGATTTCCAGATCCCGGAACCGGCGTAATATATCTCCCAAGATCTCCGCCATTTACCAGATAATGCCGGATAGTCTTGCGTCCCATGCGCTGCCGTCAAATACTCCGGCAACTCCGGGACGGCTCCGCAAGGCAGCCGCAGATCTTTATAGTCACACTTAAGGGACACTATAATCCCCTTGTTTTCAGCTTCTATTCCTGCTATTTCTTTGTTGCGCTTATCTTCAATTACCGGGGATATCCACATCCCGTCCTCTTGCCGTAATTTCAACCCCTCCCTCCAGGCAGCGGATACCGCGAAATAATTGCTGCCTTCGACAATTGAAGGAACATCACCGAGCCCGCAGTAACGCCTGTTCAATTCTCTCATTATCGCCGTGTCTTCTTCTTTACGCTCCTTTATCTTCAACTCTAATTGAGCTGATAGAACGGAAGAATCCCATCCTTTCTTAGAAGTACCCGTTACGCTTATTTCCTTTCTCCAGGAATCCGATAAACTTATGTATGCCGGCGTACCTTTCGCATTGAGCAATCGACCGGGCAACTCTATGCTTATACCGAACATCTTCTCTAATATCCCGTACCTGTCTTTTAATTCCGTTATTATCTGAATATCTTCCGCCACAATATCGCTTATGAATTCATCTAATTCCGATTCCAACTCACCCGATCTCCAGCCTATCCCTTCCTGCCAGATGATCTTCAGGTCCCGGCGCCAATTTTTCGAAAGCGACAAGTATTCCGGTCTACCGACAGCGTGGAGAAGAGGCAACGGCAGTTCTATCGGAAGTTCGGACCGCTCTTCCAGGACAGAATAAGTATTCCTTAACGCCTGCAGGATCTCTTCATCCTCTTCCCGGCGCAGGATTATCAATATATCCTGCTGAAGAAGACGGGAGTCCCATCTGCCGTCGGCCCCAAGCTCGGGTTTTAACTCCATTCTCCAATTATCGGAAGCATCAAGATAATCTATCCCCTTTACCGAAGGCAACGGTGCTGCATATCCGTATCTATCCATAATGCCTTTTCTTATGGCAGTGTCTTCCTGTTTCCGCTGGCTCACCCTCACCGCCGACTCAACCTTCAACACTTCCGATTCCCATCCTGAAATTGCGCTGCCGCCGATGAGAAGTTTCTTCCTCCAGGCATCCGACAATTCAAAATACCCCGCTTTTCCCCTTGCCGCGATCAATTCACCAGGCAAGCCGATATTTATACCAAAGCGTGCCTGCAATATCCGGTATTTTTCAGCCAAAGCACCGGCGATCTCATTGTCCTGATTATTCAAAGTATCAAGCCTGACGCGCAGATCTCCGGATAACAAAGAAGACTGCCAGCCTTCCCGTTCGCTATAAACCATACCCCAGTCCTCTCTCCATTTACGGGAGTATTCAAGATATTCTGGTTTGCCTTCCGCGTTACGCAAATCCGCAGGCAATTCCATTTTTTCCCCGAATCTACGCTCCAATATTCCGTATTTGCGTTTCATCTCGGTCAGGATAAGGACATTTTCTTGCCGAAGTTCCATTATTTCCGCTTCCAGCTTGGAGGCGAGCTTTTGGGAATCCCAGCCGATCGAATTATTACCGGTAATCCCTAATTCAGCACGCCATCCGGCTGATAACTTAATATATCTCACTGTGCCTCGTGCCGCTGTCAATTCTTCCGGCAGTGCGAAATTGACACCAAGACGGCTTTGTAGAACAAGATACTTTCTTTCTAAATACAAACATATTTCTGTATCTTCTGCGATAATACCGTCTATACGCCCCTGTAATTCCGCTTCCAGCCTATCCGATATCCATTCTCCGGAAGCATCTTTACGGATATTCCATTGCGCGCGCCAGGCATCCGAACGCTCGATATAACCGTCTCCCTCCGCAGGCTCCGTCCCGCGGATCACCAGACCGAATTGCTCCATCACCGCGTATTTACCGGCAAGCACGGCTGCGGCCTTTTTATCCTCGGCAATTCTTTCGCTTATAAGCTTCTGCATTTCGTGAACCGTCAGTATATTCTTGCCCAACATAGCAAGCGTTTTGTTAAGCTCGGACAAACAATCACGAATAACTCCGGCGGGAAGTCCGAACATCTCGCTCAATTCCTCCTCGGTGGCATTCCGTCCGGTCTTGCGTTTTATCTGATGCGTCCGACGATACAGAGCTTCCCAGGAAATTTCCGTATATTGCTGTATAACTATAATTTCATCGGGGAAGTATATTGGGATCAATTCCAGATAACGCTCCAGTCCATCCTGCGTAATCTTGTATTCCTTACTTTCCATAGATAAAAACGACAGGAAAACTTCGGCCAAAGGAGGAACCGGATGCTCGTTCATATATCTTTTATAACCGTCGACAATGAACCGGCAGACGCGCATTTCAGATTCCCTGGTCATTTCCGTCTGCCGTGAAGCGACGAAATCCTGCAATCGCCCGGCATAAATCAATGCCCTCCCCGCTTCGACAGGCAAAGCAAGACGTTGAACATCGGCATATACCGCTTCCCAGCCGCTGCGGGATCTGTCGCCTTCGGGCAATGAGGTTATTTCTTTCTTCAGATATCCGTATGCTGCCCGGAAGACTTGTTCGTTTCCACTGCCGGCAAGGGACTCCACGGTCCGGGAGGCGAGCTCTTTTTCCTCCCCGGAGGCTCCCGGATAGAGACTTGAAAATACCGTAAAAAGCGTTCGCGGAGATATCTTATTGCCCTGCTGTATCCATTTCCATATACCTTTCAATCTCTCCAGCTTAAATGACAGTCCGTACGGCGCTCTATCCGCAGTCCTCTGTTTCGATTCCCGTATTCTCCCGTCTATAAACGCGGCCAATCCGCCCATTACCGCATCGTTATACAACAACAATAATTCCGCGCGCGAGACACTCCGGAGCAGTTCTTCGATCACCCGCTCCGAACGTGCTTTGCTCAAGCCAAAAGAATACAATTTGTTTATCAATTCCTTTTTTTCCTCTCCGACGATAAATGAGGAGACACCCGTCATTTCCCTCCTGTTTCTTCCCTGCCTTTTCGCCTCCCCGTCTATTGCAGTCCCGTAAATGAACGATTCGGAAAGCATATTGAATAATGCGGCCACGGTATCACTTACAGGCCTTTCACGTAAACGGAGATATTCATTCAATGCCTGCCGGAAATCTTGCGGCCCGGCGTCTATTTTTACGAGAAGCACAGAATTAACCGTGACCGGTATCCCGTGCTCTATTAAAAGCGGTTTCCTGCGCTCGTATTCCCTGCGCACGCTTTCCCGGTCAAGCCATTTTCCTGCTTTAGTATAAAATTTCTTATGGGCCGTTTTCATCGGTATCTTCACCGGAAAAACCGCAGTTCCGGTCTCTTCACCGATAAGCGAAGCGATAATGAATCTCTCCGTCTTTAACTTGGCCGTCCGTAACCGGTAGTAGGCGATCAATCCCTTTTCCATAAGTTCAGCCGGCGGCATATCCGAGTAACGGCTATCAAGAACATCGAATTCCTTTCTGGAAAGTGCCGGTTTTCTGGAAGTTCCGTCATCCGGCAGAAGCAATTTCCCTTCGATGAACATATTCAAAGCCTCGGCATTATGCAAAGCCTCCCGAATTTTAAAAACGGTCACCAGCTTCTCAACGCGGGTCTCGACATCTTCCAGTTCCCTGCGCCGGGGACTGCCCGGAGGGAGAACTTTTATATTCCCGCGCAAACGTTCAAGAGCGGTAAACAACACCCGGGAGCGGGAAACGGCGGCGGCAAACTTAAGGACGATCTCTTCCGCCAATGCCGCTTCTTCTCCTCCTGCGGATAGACTCAAGAATACCGTATATAAAGTCCTGGATATGGGGCGGACACCGCGTTCTATGGAAGAAGCTATCTCCCGCAAAACCAGGAGTCTTGGGTTAACCTTGCCTTCTATGCCTTGTTTCCTGGCTTTCCATACGGCTATATTATGTTTGGTCTTCAAATACCTGGCTTCGGAAACAAGCGGTACCATTTCTTTCAGCACATCGTCATAATCCAGGAGCAAAAGTTCAATACGCGTGCCCTGGCACAATAATTTGTTCACCGCAGAAGAAACATCGTTTTTCTTTACTCCGGCGGCGGAAAGTTTTGTGACGAGCCTTTTCCTCTTCTCCGTAAAATAGACCGGGATACGGCATGTTCCCCGCGCGCTGACGCACAATATCCTGCGGCTTATCCCGGCGGCAATACCCTGCGCTGCAAGAGAACGGACAGCGATAAAATCACGCAGAGCGTTCTCATAATCCCCGGCCGGAGAGTCTATCTTGGTCAAAAGCAAGGCGTCTTCCGTCAAAAGGACACCTTCACTGTTCAACAATCCGGTCCGGCGTTCTAATTCCGCCCTGACTGCCTCCGGATCAAGCCACACCTGAATCATCTTGTGCAGACGATAGTTCTCATGCCCGGTGGCCTCGCCGATATTACGCAGATCAATAGATAATGTTTTCTTTCCTTCCAGGAAGCTGCGGGCATAGAGCCTTTCCACGTTCTCTTTTACACGGCGCACATCATAATACTGGGAAAGGCCCTCCTTCCTAAGAAGAGACATCGGCCATTCCGCATACCGGGCGTCCAGACTGTCATATACCGCTTTTGTAAGGAACTTTGCGGGCATCAAGCCGTCCAAGAGGCTGATCTCCAATCCGGCTGATAACTCTGCCGGAATCACCGGCTCAAGGACTTCCGCGTCTATGCCGCCGTTCTTCTTCAGGCTAACGAATACCGGCGTATATATCTTCACGATCCTATTCAAAACAGACGCATCGGCGAAAACAAACAAATTCTCCATCCGTTCCGGCGTCCACCCTTCCCGTGCCAATATTAATAAAGCGGGTATCAGCATGATTTCTTTCAATTCGGCAGCAAGCGTGGCGTCATATTTGAGCAGACCGCTCCGGCTGCCGGTAACCCCGGCTTCCGTATTCACCACCCTTAAATAATCCTCAAATCCGGCCATTGCCGAGGTTAAGGTCGGATATTTACGCTGCGTCTTACGTTCTTTCCGCTGCAGCGGGGTATGCCGGAGTTTTCTGCCGACGGAGATTTTCCCGCTCTTTTCCCGCAGCGCTTCCCTGTATTTCGAAGCCTTGCTGTTCCGCGCTCTTCGCACTGCCTCCGGGATCAGCATCGCCAAAGCCGCAAGCAGATCGTCATACTCAAGAAACAGCATTTCCGTTCTGGTAGCACGAAGCAGCATTTTATTGACGGAGGTCTCGGCCAGACGCCCATCCATTCCCGCTCCGGTCAATTTCTTAAGAAGGGAATCTTTCTTCTCATACAAGGCGCGCGGAACATTCCCGCCGCGGCTGTCGATATCCGAAATCCTCCGCCATAAGTTAGCCGCTATCTCTCCAGCCGGCAGTCTGCGTATCTCCATAAACTCCTCCAGAGAATGCCGGAATTCCGCGGTTTCGGTATCTAACGGGGAGAGAAGAACGGCGTCGGCCGAGAGCGGGATAGCGTTATCTTCCAATATCTGCTTCCTGCGCGCGAATTCCATAGCGGCGGCCGCCGGTTCCAGCCATTGTGCCACAACGCCATACAGCCTCTTCTTTTCTTTTCCCTGCGCCTCGATCGATCGTATATCGAACACCGGCTCGGCTTTCCCCTGCAGCAATTGAGTCACAAACGTCCTTTCCAAATACTCCTTTATGTTGCGTATCCTGTAATATTCCGACAACCCAAGGCGTTCCAGCTCCCGCATATTCAGACTGCCGTATTTCTTATCAAGAGCCTCATAGTCCTCTCTGGTGATATATTTTACCGTCTTGATAAAACCGTCTATCAGCATACTTTCTTCCAAAAGTCTCCGCATTTCTTCCGGACAGGCAGCGACAATATTTCCGTTGTCGCTTTCCCCAGCGGCAGTCATTTTTTGGATATGGCTGAAGAACTCCGGCATAACGTTCCGTATGCGTTCCTCTCCGTACTGAAAATATTTCCCGGTTTCTTCCCAATTCCCGCCGTTCCTCACAATCTCGACGCAAAAAACGGGAAGACTTATCAGTCTCAACTCATTCAAAAGCGCAGGATCGTATTTAAGAAGCTGATACCTGGTTATGCCTTTCTTGCCGCGCGGGGTTTCCCGCAGGAATCCGTCGAAGGCGGACATAACGTCCTTCAAAGATCCGTATTTTTTATCCGGACCGGGCCTGGTTTTTCTTCGTCCGGAGCCGCTGACTGCGCCGCTTCCGCCGACAAGAAGCTCCTCTTTGCCCAAAGCCGCGCGGGCTTTATTCAACGCCGCCAGCGAATAGCGGACCGAAGCATACTCTTCTCCCAATGCCAGACTCAATTCACGCAGGCTCATACGCCGGCCGTTATTGCGTTCTGAATCCGCAAGCGTCCGATAGAGCAGTTCCCAGGATATTTTGGTGGCTTTCTGAAATATGATAATGACTTCAGAGGGATCGGATCCGGCCGTTTTCATATAATAAGACAGCATATTCTCACTTAGAGTGAATCCTTTTATGACGGCGTTAAAGGCGGAGATAAAAGAGGCTTTTGACGGAGGCACACCGTGAGTCTCAATATAACGCCGGTAAACTCCGTATATATTCCCGGCGATAAACTTTTTGCGGGCATCTTGTCCGTATTCTATAGGCTTCTTTTCCCGTATCGCACGTTCCTTATTGATATGTTGCAGTGCCATCCTTGTATCATAAAAAGATATACCGAATGAACCGGCGATCTCGTCTACGAAAGGAGGAGGCATATTCTCAAGCGCTCTTCTATTGCACTCCTGCTCTATCTTACTCTCCAGTTCGTTCAGTTCCGTCCGGGCGCGCCTGCTCTTACAATACTCCGACAGTGCCGACGCATCGCGCGCGCATTGTCCGACGGCGGCTTCAACGGTAAGGGCATACGCCCTGCCGCGTATTTCTTTGAAATATCCGCTGTCAAAACTGCCTTTGGGAAGAGAACCGATAACTCCGTCCAGCCTCTTCAGGGCCTGCTCCAATGCCTTATTCCCCGGCAAAGCGGCCTGCCGGCAAACGATATCCCCGGCCAGCCGGCGTTCTTCCTCGGATACCGCAGCAGACAAACGCAGAAAAATATGATACAGCATATCCGGACCGGCTTCCGCCCCGGAAGCAGACAAACTCCGCATCCGCGCGGTAAAAGCGTCTTCTTTCCTCTGCTTCGCCGCGATATCGGAAGAATTACTCTCAATTCCTTCCCGATTATCCCGGATGAAACGGGCCAAAGCGGCAGTTACATCTTCAAAATGCAAAAACAACAGATCCCGGCGCGAAGCCTTTTTCAGCAATATTCTTACCGCAGTTTCAACTGCCTGAACATCACGACACCCGCGCATCAATCCGGCCTTTAACGCGATAATTTCCTCCTCTCTCAATGCCCCCCAGACAGGCTCGCCTATGCCGGAAACGCCGATCAAATGCACTTCTTCTTCAGATAATTCCTCACGGCGGACAGCAGTTACCGCCGGCGTACCGCTTATCGAAAAAGGACTTCCCTGACCGTATTCTTCCCCGCCGGCAGTCTCGAGAATCCCCTCCCTTTGCGGCGTAGCCTCATTATAAACCTGCATTTTTCTCCAGAGCCTTTCGGCGATGGTCTCGGCCGTCTGCGCGCGCAATACAAGAAAACTCTCCAGGGCCGCCTCGAATCTCCCCGCCGGAGCGTCTATCCCGGCAAGAAGGATGGAATCGACGTTAACCGGAATACCTTTCTCCCGCAGAAGGACGGCCCGCCGGTCAAACTCTGCCCGTACGGTCTTTTCATCAATCCAGGAATATATTGCCCGGAAATATTCCCCCAATCGCGCTGTCTTCCGCTGACCAGCAGTAAGAACGTCTGCCGCCTGTTCTCCGCCGATTATCCGGACTATCATAATTCTTTCGGCCTTCTTCCTGACGGCCCTTAAAGTACTCTTCACGGGCCTTTTCATCCCCCCTTGCGAGAGCTGTCCCAAAACTCCGCTATCAAAAGAGCATATTTTCTTCGCTCTAATTACTATCTCTTCCAGATATTCCTTCTTAAAACTCCCCTGCGGGGCATCAGCCGCCGTCTTTTCCAGATTCCTGAAAGCCTCTAAAACCTGCGGATTATTGGACCGCAGCGCCGACAATATGATCTCTTCAGCGATTTCCCGCTCCTGCTCCGTTCCGGCAAGACGCAATAAGACCTTGTAAAAGAACGGTTTGTTAAGGTTAATTCCGCTCGCCAGCCGCTCCTGCATAATACCGAGGAATCTCTTTCCCGTGTCGAATATCGATCCAGAGACGACTTCTGCTTCGCGCAGCAACGCTAATCTTTGCAGTTCCCGTGATAACGACTCCGCCACGGCGGTATCCTGCAATAAAAGCATATCGATACCGGAAGCGTGCCCTAAAAGGGCTTTTGCCGCGATATTCGCGTAATTACGGTTTAAGCCGGCGGCGGCCAGTCTGTCGGTAAGATGTTCCTGTTCCTCTTTGAGATAATCGGCCAGGCGGACGAATACTGAATCACTCTGTGAGATGTTATGTATCATACTACCGGCGACGGCATCCGGAGATCCACCGGCAAGATGCAGATACGATTCCAGCGCTTTCTCGAAATCGCCTTCGGCGGCGTCGATCTCCGCCAACAATATGGAATTCATCGTGACCGGCACGCCCTTGCCGCGCAGGATCTCCGCTCTACGTTCATATTCCGCGCGCACGGCCTCGGGAGGAAGCCACCTTCCGACAATCTCGTGCACTTCTTTCCTCCGGTATTTGCCGTTTTCCGAGGGCAAAAATTCAAACTCTCCGCATATCCCGGCGGTCATAATACGCTGGATAAGCAGTCGCTCCTGTTTCTTCTTCTCCAGCCGGCATAGATTATAATACCAGGGCAGCTTATTCCTGCATAATTCCTTATACGTCAATTTCCCGTATTGGGCGTCCATATTGTCGAACCGGGCCTTAGACACAACATCCCACCCGACAAACGCTTCAAGCAGGTCGCAGTTAAGTTCCGTGAACAGACGTATGGGAATGCGCGTTATGATCCGGCTGTGGTCGTTTATGCCTTCTCCCATAAGGTCGCGCACCCGGCCGCAGAACTCCGGGACCAACCCTTTTACCGCTTCATCGCCGAATCTGAAATAATGTATTATCTGTTCAGTTGACCGTCCCTGTTTTATCAAGGTTATCAGCACCGGCATAAGCTTCTGTTCACGCAATCCTGTTACCAGGGGAAGATTCTTCCTGCGCATTTCCGCCGCAGTCGGAGTTAACGTATTATTCTCCCAGCCGGCGGTAAAATCATCGAACCCTTTCAACAGTGAATCAAGGTCGGGATACTTCCTCAATTTCACATTTATCTTATTATCATTGTTGATCTCCAGAGGAGCCCTGCCCAGCGCGATCAATACGGTATTTAACGACTCCACGCTGCGTTTCACCTTCAACTTGTATATACCGGATATCCTGCTCAACTCGGAAATACTGATACAGCGGCCGTGCACGTCGCGATAACCTGCGGCGTACCGGTATATATCTTCCCACGGCAGATATCCGGACTTCTGGAAAATCACTGTTTCAGAGGAAGACTTTTGTCTCATCCTGCCGGTGTATGAATCCAGGGCGCTTTTCGTGATCCGGAGCCACACGGCGTTCTCCTCTATCAATTGTTTTATCGTATTCTTGGTCGGAGGAACGCCGTATATATCCAGGTAAGCGCGATAAACAAGCAGGATCACATCATCCATAAAACCCTGCCCGGCTGCCGCGTCCAATGTTGCGTAGCCGTCTTTTTTATCATTGATCCGTCTAAACACCTCCGACAGCCTCTCTTTTTCTGTTTCTGACCGGAGAGGAAGAGGAGTCCCTGCCTCCAGAGCGTTCTTCAACAGCACCGCATTATGCGCCCCCTCCAGTATCTGTTGGATGGCGATGATTCTTTCTACCAGCAGGACAGCCTGCCGGTATGCGGATGTTTCAATGCTTCCCGGGCAGTTATGCGATACCGATTTCCTGAAAATATCCAAAACTTCCAGCAGCAGGTATCTCTTCCCCGACCTGTAGACGGAAACAAGCATTCTCTCTACCGCATCCTGCGCATCAACTCCGGAGTCCTCCGACAGATACTTTATCGCATCGGTAAGCGAACGTCCGGTTACTTCGCCGCTGTTTCTCGCCATCGCCTCTATCTTCTCCAATCTCCCCCTGCCTTCGGCATTCTTATTGCTCGTCACCCTGATGGCTCCTGACGATCCCTTCGCCGTGCCGGTCCTGCCTTTTTTAACCGCGATATCCCTGCCCATTATTCCGGAAAGTATCCTCTCCCAACCGGGCTTCCTACGGAACCTTGTGGCGGCTTTACGTAAAGAATCGTATGGAATCGGATATATCAAAGCGAATTCAGTGGAATAGAACACGTTCCCGCTGCCGATGAATGCTTTGACGATGCATTCATATAGATAGCCGTCAAAGGAAGCCCTGATCTCCCTATTCAAGTTCCTCTCAAGGAACTGCCCGAGCAGAATATCAAATCGGCTTCCTTTACGATAGACGACACGGTATAATAAAAGCGCCTCCTCGGGATATTTTGCGCTGAAACGGGAGAAATTAAAGACCCCCTCATCATTGACGAACTCCCTGACCTTTTCGAAATCTGTAAAGTTTTCCTTCACGACGCCCTCTCCGGATTCGCTTTGGGCCACGAGGTCACCCAAAGCGCGGACGATTTCCTTGTCTTGAAGAAAAACACGTTCCATACGGTCGGCATTGAGCAGAAAACGCCAGGCCCATTGTCCGGCAGACCGTAACACGCCGGCTTCCAGAAAAATGATTTTTATGGATTCCCTGCGCAGAGAAAGATAATCCGGTAGTTGTCCGGATGACGGTTTGGAAGCCAGCCGCGCGAATATCATACCGGCGATCTGCCCGGCATCACGGCCGCGGACGGACAGAAACGATTCAGTTTCCCGTGCGAACTTTCCCTGCGGCGCGTCAAGGGCCGCAAGAAGCAGCGTATCCGGGGTTATCTCAATATTTCGGGCAGACAGAAGAAGAGCCCTTTTTTCACACTCGGCAAGGACATCCTCCGGCTTAAACCATCTCTTAACCGCGCCTTTCAATTCCGGACGGTCCAGTATCTCGGAAGAGACCAGGGAAGCGAAAGCAGCGTTCTTACCGTTACTCCTGGCCGAGAGAAAATTATCCGCCATTATCCTTTCCACTCTCTCCCGGGTACGCCTTACCGCATAATACCAGCCGAAGCCAAGCCTCCGAAGCTCCTGATATCCGGCATCACCGTAATGTTCCTCCAAAGCGTCCAAATCCGCCCTTGTAATTCTGCCTGTTGTTATAAGTCCTGAAAAAAGATCCATATCCATTATGCGGGAAAGCCGTTCATTCATATCGGAAAGGCTCTTTTCGTTAACCGGGAGATCTTTTTCCAGAATATCCTGCACCAGCTTATATAAAGCCGGTATATTCTCCCGGACGTTTCCGTCGGAAAAACGGAATAATGCCGACAGTCTTTCCAACGGCCAACCGTCTTTGACCAGTTCTATAAAAGACGTGATCAGCCTCCTGTCATAAAGTTCCGGCCCCAGCATACAGCTCTTTTTATATACCAGCGTATGCGTAATAGATTCTTCTTTGTCCTTTATGCCGTTTATCAACTTCTCGAATTCTTCCACTATCACCTGGACAGGACGGTATCTTTTCGAACGCTGCTTTTGCCGCCAATCGTTCACGGGGACGAATGTCTTTCCGGATACGCCTTTGACTGCGGACAGTAATGCCTTTCTGACCTCCATATCCTGCAGCAGTAAAAGATCCGTATTGGACATTTGAAAAAACAGTCTGGCGGCCAGATTCCTGGCCGTTTTCTTTTTCACCCCGCCCTCAAGAAGATAACCGAGAAAGTCCTCTTTTTCTCTCGCGATATATGCCTCTACCACTCTGGATTTGGCTGTTTCCGCAGCCCTGGAAATCAACCTTGCAGCTATATCTTCCGGAGGCAGACGGCGCGCCTTCATATATTCAGCCAGCGCCTCCTGAAACCGTCCGTTTTCAGCATCAAGAGGGGCCAAAAGCACGGCATTGGTGCTCAAGGGGATATGATGCTCATCCAGCAATCGCACGCGCTTATCATATTCTTTACGCATCTCCCCGACATCAAACAACCTCCGGATTACACTATATAAATTCCCTTCCAGTCCGCGCAGCGATTCCGGTTTCACTGTCAAATCGACTCCGCTTATCAGGCTTTCAGTCAATAAGCGCTCTGCCTTCCGCTTTAATATTTTAAGCCGGTAATAATGTTCCAGGCCGAGATCGGTAAGTTCTTTCATTGACTTTCCGCCGTATTCCGCTTCGAATCTTTTAAATTCATCTTTAGACATTGCGTCTACCGATGCTTTTGACAGTCCGCGCAGCAGGCTCATATCAAGAGCAGAATACAATCGGTTGTCCGCATTCCGTATATACCTTTCGCCTCCCGAAAGGATATGACCGGGAAGCCTGAACAATTCGGAGACATTCTCTTTTACTCCGCTCTCCGCGTGTAAAAAGAGCTCCATTATCATCTCCTGCGTCCAGTTATTATCCCGCAGTTCCAGCAGCGAAGGGATAAGCCGGCTCTCAGCCAATGCCTTCGCCAGCGCAGGATCATTACGCCTGATCATAGATTCCCTGAACTGGTTGTAGTTGTTGCCGTTAGCTTCGATATATTGTTTAAAAACGGCTGCGGCTTCGGTCAATCCGGCGTATTCCCGTATGCAGAGACCGGACGAGCATCCCTCGACGGCAAGCGGTTCTCTTGCAAGCTGCGCAAGTATTTTATTCAAATATTCTACATTTCTTTTTACGACCCCTCTGTTCGTGCCCAGCGATTGTGCCAATTCCTCAACGTTTATATCACGTCCCTCGCGCGCCCTGAATTCCCGGATACGGGAAGATAGGACTTCAAGCGCATACGAATAACTCTTTTCGGCCAGCACGATCAGCGCTTCCGGGTAAAACTTCTTTATGCGGCCGGGATAATAATATTTCAGATCCTGAAGATTGACCACAATCCCTCTATCAAGAGCTTCGATGATCTCGGCCAAGCGCTCCGCCGTAGGAGGAACGGCATTAATATCAAGGTATTCCGTATACGCATCAAGTATGGTCTTGCATACAAAACGTATACGCGCATCCGCTCCGTCAGGAAACGGAATTTCCCGCCGGAGAACCCGCTGATAGTTAATATTCTTTATTCTTGCCGCCACCGCGTTAACGACCAGCCTGATCCCGTATCGTTCTTCCAGGTGCCTCCTCACTTCTTCGTGCGTGAACGGGATTTTTCCGGCTTGTTCATTACCGGCGAGGATGCCGGTAATGAGCACATCTATCCGCCTGCTCAATTCGGACTTATACGAAATCTCGCCGCCGTCTTTTACTGCCGGCTTATAATAAACAAAAACGTATTTATGATACCCGGCCGTTGTCAGACCGTACGCGCGTATCTCCTGAAAGGAAGGGTTGTCATCGTCGAGCAGATAAATCAATAACGGACATTTCAAGGCTCCGGCGAGGCCGATCAGCGGACGAATAAGCTCGCAAAACGGTCTTATGCTGTAAATTAAATCGGCGTTGCGGAATTTCTCCGGAATAGCCCTTTGCTCCAGATCATAGTTCACCACTGTCAGGCGCAATACCTTCTTCTCATTTTCTCTTCTGCTATATTCAAGTTTATCTTCGTATTTATCGGAAACTACCAGTTCCGCCGCGGGAAAAAGCTCTCTTAATGCCGCTGCCGTGATCAAGTTCCTGCCGGCGCCTATTTCGATAAGTTTTGCCGCCTGCGGAAAATTCTCGCTGATATATATTGCCAAAGCTTCTCCGGCATTAACGGGGATCTTTCTGCCTCCGTCACCCGGCAATTGCCGGGAGCATCCTCCGCCTTCTCTGTTAAGGAATGCCGTTGAAATCTCCCGATAATGCCCGGGGAAATCCCTCCTGCATGCGGCAATATCCGTATAAAAGCTAACCACAACCCTGCAGCCGTTACCCGGACAATCACCGCTTTTATAATACAACCTGTTATCGATATAGATACCGGCTTCGGCAGGAAAATTCTTGATCAAACGCACGTATGCCGGTTCCGGAATATCGATACTCGCCCCATTAACAGCTTCCATAAGTACGATCACGTGCGTTGAATATCCTCCGGCAACGGAAGAGACGGCCGCGCGCAAGGCGTAATACAAACAATGCCTAGCCTGTCCGCCGGTCATAAACAAACATATCTCTTTATAATTCTTCCACAAAGATAGAAAAGCGCGGATCTCTTCAAAAGTCCCGTCATCATATTGCCCGGAACAAAAACGCAACAGGTCAAGATTCTCCCTATAACAAAAGTCTTTCAATATCCCTATTATTGTTTTTTCTGCCAGCCTGGTTTCCCGCGAATGATCATCGATGGTAAGGATGCCGATAGGCGCCCGTCCGCAAGCATTACCGTCACCGGGAACCTTATATAGAATGGCCGTCTTGTTTTTCTCTCCGCCGTCGTCAGAAGCTATTCCCGCAATCACATCAATAGCATCTGCATCATCTGTTGTAACCGCTGTCCAAGGAATGATCCGTACATATCGTTTTCTGCCCACGAAGAAAGAAAATTGCGTACCTTCTGAAGACACGCTCATGTCAGTTCTCTCGACCGCATCGCCGGCGCGAGTAAGGAGCATCAGCGTTATATCCGGGAATAATTCTTCAAAACGTTGCCTTGAAAAAACCTGCAGTCCGGGGAGATAATATACAAGCGCCATGCCGGATAAAGGCCCCATTAATTCCTCAAGGCACACCATCAGATCATTGATTGCTTCCTCGGAATAGCCTTCCCATGTCTCGCAATAATTGGCAAAAATGTGGGCACAAACAAGTAACTCTCGACCTTTACATTTAAGCCGCAGGGAAAGCCCGGTACAAGTTTCTATTGCATCGGTAGTCAAGGATATCCGTGAACGGCGGTATATATCAACAGGGATAGCAACGGCTTCATTCGTTTCAACCTTGAAATATCCGGAAGCGGATTTATGCTCTAAAAACCCTATTCGTGAAGAACGTCCATCTATCGTAAAATAGTATCCGTTTGCTCCTTCAGGAAGGAGTATTGTAGCGACAGAAACCCTGTTCCCGCCGTCGGATCTAATATTCCCGTAGATATCTTCTACCGCCCGGACTATATCCGTATTATTAATGCTTATCTTACGATAATGGACTTTCTCACTGATAATTGTTGCGGCTAAATGTTCGGCAATCACATCTTTAATCGGGCTACCGGTTGTATTTTTTATAACTCTTACCTTCATAAAGAGGATCTTCTCTTCTTCCCTGACCAACAGAGGGAATTTAGTTTTATCTTTAATCGGACTAAGTTTTAATTCCTTAATAACGGCTCTTTCTATAGCCGCGGACTCACTCTCACTAAATAAAGCAATTAGAGGGCTCTCCCCATGGCTATTATTTGTTTTATGTTTACCGCCGTCGCTTGTTGCGGAGAATTCCAGGAAAATGATCTTGAATGAAACGCGGAAAGTATCTCTTAAAACCACTTCCTCTTTCCTGAAAAAGAGGAATCCTTTCTTTTCCGCGGCCTCGCGGAGATCATTTTCAAACCATTCGTACGCTTCAAGGCCTATCTCGTCTGCCGGAGCCATAAAATTAAGACGGGTCATCAACTTACCGTAATCAATAGCTATCAGGATCAACCTGCCTCCTGGAGCGAGGATCCTGCTCCATTCGCGAATGCTTGTCTCCATATTGGAAGGCGACGTATGATCCAGCGATTCTATCAGGACTATATCCGCCCATCCATCCCTGATCCCTGTGCCGGTATAATCCAAAGCCCTGATCAACCGGAGTTGTGGAGAGATTCTCGCCTGCCGCTTCGCCGCTTCAAGCTGAACAACGCTGGGGTCCACACCCACACAAGTAATTTTGGCAGATGAATTTAAGATTTCCTTTACCATAAGACACGGCCCACAGCCGATATAAACGAGATTCAGAGGAACTCCCGCTTCAATACCGATGAATTCGGCCAGTTTTACGGTTTTATAACTTCCCCGTATGGAATCTGTGTTTTTCATACCACGGGCCCTGGAATACCGGTAATAGGTATCGATCCTTTCAACGTCGTTCTTAGCGGTCTTCATTATCCGGCGGAATCTGCGCGTTATGAATTCGTTCCGCGCATACCACAAGAGAAAAACACAGGCAAAGAAGAGCCATACCAAAACATATAAAGGGATCCCTCCGATATCACTGCTTATTGACGGGAACACAAGGCAAGAAAACGGCAGAACGTAACGGTTGAATTCCTTTATCTCTGCTTTTCCGCCGTCGGATACGGAAGAAAATCCTGACGCAACCTGCGCGGATACAACCTTTTCAAAGACCAGGACGCAGGTAGGAACCGTAAAATACAACCCCTCCTGGTCGCCGAAATAAAAATTGCTCCTGAAATACTCGTTTTCCCGCATTATCTTAAGCGCGTCATTCAATTCATCGATCTCTTTGATAATGACCTTTTTGAAACCACCCAAGAGCTCCGCGTCTGTTTCGTCTGTAAGCAATATCACCCGGTCTCCCGGTAAGAGCAAGCGTTCAAGAGCGGAAAAATACGTTTTCCCGGCATTCAAAGGATTAAATAGCATCCAATGGTGGCCTTTCAACAGGATAGTCTTGTGCGCATACGTTCCCGATCCTGCCCACTCTCCATACGAAGCAACCGACCGGGCATCAATATGACTGCCGGCCAGGTAACGCACGCGCGTTTCTTCTATTCCGTGGCGGCGGAGAAGACGCAATCCAGCAGCCGGGGCGTAATCCATAATATCGAGCATGACCGCGCGCGCGTAATATGCCGGCAACAGATCCGGCCCTGCCGCTGGATAAACAACCGCGTGCCCTTGAAACAACCCGTTTTTACTCAAACATTCCAGAATTATTTTCTCTAATTCCAACACCGCTGATTCAAACTCTTTCTCCTCCATAACGGTCAAAACTCTCTTTATTGCCGACCTTACAACGCGGTCCGCTATATTCCGTATTTCCCAATCGACCGCCGCTTCGTCCCTTAAGCTTTTGCGCGTTAAAGAATCTACGAGCGACAAATAGGTATCTTTCATATTATAATCACCATCCAGATATACTTTCAGATTCCCCGAAGCCAGGTCTACTTCAATGGCCCCGTTGCTGTCGACCATGCCGTCTCCGACAAAAAACCTGTCCAGCCTTATCGACGCCGGCAGGCCGGGATAAAACAATCTTAAGTAATAACTCATACCTTCTCCGCTCTTCCGCGGGTAAAGCCAATTGAAGAAAAGTTCCGGCTGCTCATTGTATGAGAATAGTTTCGATATTTGCCGCGCGATACACTTATCCCACTCCCCCGTACTGCGCACGGTTTCAAGAGTATTTCTTAAGAAAACGGTGATTTGGTAGATTTTCGGCTTTGTGCAGGGATTAAACAACAGTTTATCTCCCGTGGTCTCCGCGCTGAACAATGATTCCATTTCTCCGATAAAGAACTCCAGAAAAACATCATATAAACTGGTCCCCGGATACAGGTGGATTATTGAATGCCTCGACCACAGGGGATGTCCGGAAAAAACGCTTCTTGCTTTAAACAAAAACCCGCTGCCATGGGGCAAAGGAACAGAGGACTGTTCCGCCGAGGATATTTCCCGTATGAAAAGGCGAATCGTTTCTTCATATTCTTCGATCATTCCTAAGCTGATACAAGCACCGGCGGCATTCGCCTTCTCGAAAACAGACCGGAATGACCGCGCCCATTCTCCGGGAGGCTCGGAAAGGATTGCCTCCATCTCTCGACTGCCCAGTTCCGCTAATTTTTCCCAATGATATGTTGTCGGCCCGGCGGTCAGAAACGAATCGGGTTCAAACTTCATGATCTCTTCCGCCATAGAGATCGCATGGGACTCCTGCGGAGTAAAATTCCGATCTTCCCCGGGCACCCGCAGATTTCTCCAGTAATACTCCCTGGCGGAGTGAAACCACAATTCCTGCCATATACCGCAATTACTCTCATCCGCTACGACAATGAGCCCTAAACGGGCAGAATTAAAATAATACGCCTTCCCTGCCCCCAGAGACGCGGTGATTTTCCTGGCTTTTACCCCGCAGATATCCTCCCCGCCGATATTTTCCGCCAGGTATTCAAAAATAGTATCCCGGACAGAGAAGTCATCCGTGCTCTCATCTTCGAAGAAACCTTTCATTCCCCGGCATTGCTCACCGCCGTCGGCTGACTTGACTATTTTAGCGAAATTAAAGTCGGTATCGCCTTTACCGTCCAGCATCGTCCCGTTCTCAACCGAATAAAGTTTCATACTCCGCCGATGATCCATGTATATTATTAAATCCGCGTTCTTGATCGACGGAAGAATATTATTATATAGATCCGGGACAATCCCTTCCTGCCAATGTCTTCTCATATCGGAGTTAGTCCGCGGTTTAGGCTTGCGTAATTCCTGTTCAAACCGCCACTGTCTCATAGCGTCGTACGGAGCGTGCATATACACGGATAGATCAACGTAATCGATAAGACTGCCGAGCCGCGGTTCGCTGTTGATCGCGTATAACCCTTCCAGTACCACTATATCTATATTTTCAAGATTGACCGTCTCATCTTTTAGCTGCTCGGGATTGGAACGTTCGTATTTAAGCCTGTGCACCGCTATTTCTCCCTGCCTGATCTGAGATAAGAATGCACTCGTTTCATTCAACCTCACATGCCTATCGTCCCATTCGGTACCTATCTTTCTGCGTTCTCCGCTGCTTTTGATGAATTCATCTATTCCGACAAGCAGTATATTTAACCGGTAATTTCCCAGTTCCTGTTTCAGACGCCCGGAAAAGGTTGTTTTACCTGAACCCGCGCCTCCGGCAATGCCTACTATATATGGAATTTTATTTTGTCTTTTAACAAATCCCTCTACGGCGATGGAGGCTATCACCCCCCACAAGCCGCAATTTATCCGCTCTCCCGGGAATTCCATATTCCCGGAACTCCTTGATTGCCGGGATCCGCCGTCATCTTTCAATATACCGTTTCCCATTCTCAACCTTTTTATAAAAGCATCGTTATTCATATACTGCACAGAAGAATTATCCTGTTGAAAACGGTACCCGCACCTGCTCAACGGCGGCTGAAAAGACACGGTTAACCCGCTATCGGGATATTCCGGAAACAACGTCTCTATATTATGGAAACCTCTGTCATTAAGATATTCCACTACCCATTTCCTCTTATCTAACAATTGCAGGTTCCCTTCCAGGTCCCAGCGCGAGAGCAAAGACGCTCCCCCGGCAACGACTTTTATATCCGCGCCGTTGCCGGTCTCATGCTTAGCTTCATCTATACCCTGAAAGACTGCCGTCAAATCCGTCAGGTCGGAATGAGCCGGGATCGTCACCTTACTGAGAAGGTCATGGATTATCACAAAAATGCATGGTTTCACGTATAAATAGAACGGCTCGCCGTCTTTTATAACCAGATAAGACCCCATTTCAATCTTGATTCCCCCGGGACGGACCTCTTCTTCAACGCATATCCCATATAAAAAAGACACCTTCGTTTTAGAGGCGCCTCCGTCATTACCCGGAACGCGGACTCTACCGCCGGTGTATCGTTTCGATCCTTCTCTTTCCCGGTTTGCCGTAACCTGTAATAGACCTATTTCTTCCTGAAGCGCGGAAAGAGTCTGCCGATAAGGAGCGAAGAGAATTATCTTAGGTAAATACGGCAGTAGCGCCTGATAAGAATCAAACGGTCTATATGTCGCTTCATAACCCGCTCTCAAAATGTTTTTATATACAACAATATATACCAATTGTGTAATTAACGTGGGGTCGACAAAATAGGCTTCCCCGTTCAATATCACCTTCAACCAATAATGATTACACTCAGCCTGGATCTGCCGGTTGAATTTATATCTTCCCTGTATAAGTTCTATACCCTGAATATTACCCTGCTGAATAGGAATACAAAAATCGCGGCTAAGCATAAATCCGAGCATTTTAGAAGCGAGATCGCAGACAAGCGGATAAGTCTGCCCGGTTATCCATTCCTTTGTTTTGGGGCTGTTTTTTATAAGATATTCGTGATAAGAAGCGGCGATTTCCTGTAAATATTCCCCGACTTGATGCGCTTCTGGGAATATGTTTTTAGTATCCAGCCTCTGCCCGTGATACTTAACGTAGTCACGATTATAGAAGGGTATATTTGCCCCATTATTCCACCCCCCTGTACGGGATTGCCTTCCCAGAGAGAAAGCGCCGAGATATCCGCCGCTGCCTGTTTTCGGGAAAATGGTATTATCCTGACGGGGCAAAAAATGCTCCCAATATGCATTGATTATCTGCGGTGTCCAGGATGATAATCCCGGTTCCCGGCAAATACCTTTTTTCTTTAAAGTATATTTATGTTCATTTAAGCCATTTAAAACGGCAGGGATGACGGATGTCAATGTTTTGGGATCGGATTTTTCATCGGGCAGTAGAATGTATCTTGTGTCATTTTCAGCTATAGAGACCAAGCCGCCCTGCCATTCCGGGGGAGCCCGGATAAACCGGATGTTCCCCAGGATCAAGCGTCCGAATAATTCTCCGGAAACTTCTTTTAAATAATCTTTGTCCAAAGTTCTGATAATTATATCGATAGAATCAGTTAACGGGACGTTCCCGGATCGGTTAATCTCCCGCATATTAGTTATTAACGGCGGGATCGCCTCCGGAGCTCCGTTTACGGCTCTCATCATTCGTTTAGTTCGCTGACACTCGCCGGTCAACGTATATTCACTTTTTCCTCCGTCCAGCCCTCCGAATAGATCCTCCAGACAGAATTTCCCTGGCGGCAGGCGGAATTTATCCGACAATGCCGCGAATACTTCCCAGAATTCCGGATCGGACAACAACTCTTTAAGAGATCCTAAAGATTCCTCTCTCCGGCAATCATTGTTTATATTGTGTATATATATATAAACAATGATCCATTTCAGGATTTCCTCGGTTTCTGCCGGGCTGATTATGCGGCCGGCGCGCAAACCAGGCAGATCGCAGATAGCGCAGGTATCCGGGCCGTATCTCTTGCTGAAATGATCGGCCAAATAAAGACAATCGGAATTGCCTATATTGAACCTCTCCAGAAAGAAATTTTTCAGAAGTTTGGACTTGCTCACTACGCCCACCGCGATATGCCTGCCGTTCCTGCTTATATAAATGTGATACTTGCCGTTCAAAGCTTCATTTATGAAATCTGCGGCCATCGCCGAAAAGACGCGGTCAGGCGAGTTTATTGACACAAAGATAACTCCGGAAGTCTCCTGTATCTTAGGCGTTTCATACTGAACGTCAAACTGAATAGACAATGATTTCAGATAGCCTAAGAAACTATCCAATGCCGAGTATATCAGTTCTTTATCCCCTGCCGACAAGGAAAGGACGCATTCCGATCTCTCCCCATCAGGCCCGAAAATATGAACTTCGTCCACCGCCGCGACAACGATATTCTGGAATTTTCCGGTCGAGATCAGATGCGGTAAATACAACTGCTCCTTGACGACTTCATACACCGCTCCGGTAAGCACTCCGGTAATCCCAACCGATCCGGCAACGCGCGCCAGGAGCCAAAACATTTCGTCACCGATATATTTATATGACTCAGTCAGGGTACCGTCTTTATCGAAAACCACGGCCTTCGGAGGTTTAAGCCGCACGCTTTCTATAATCGCTTTTTTAGACAAAGCCTCCGCAATTTTCTCAAAGACCATTTGCATCCCCGGCACGGGAGAAAATCCCCAGGACGCCCATAAGGAATCATCGGGGCGATTCTTTAGCGCGTCAAGATCACCGAATATAAGTAATCCTCCTTTTTCAAGGGAAAAGTTAAGATCTATTAGCTTAGGGGAATAAGAGATATAATGACCAAGAATATCGCGGAATATGATCACGTCGAAAAGGACCCTCTTCCTTTCGGACTCTTTTCCGCCATTTCTCCGCTTAGTATAAAACGGCTCTTTCGAAAAGACCTGCTCATCCGTAAGATATTGAATAGTTATCTCCCAACTTTCCGGACCGGGCAAGCCGCCGTTACGCTCCATAACACGCTTCGTTACATCGTTAAAACAGTTATTATCGTATCCGTAGGCCAGAACGGATAAACGCCTATTTCCCGCCGAGGCTTTCTCCGCTAATTTACCGGCGAGTGCCGATTCAAGCCCGGGATTATATCCTCCATCGAGGTCTGTCAGAATATTATCGCTGCCGCCGGTAATCAATCTCACCGGATCAGGAGCGATCTGCCCTCTGAATTCCATCTCCGCCCGGCCGAAAGCGGCCTGATAGCAATTATCCGGGTCATGTATGAGGACATAACGCAAGAAAATATCCCTTAACGCTTCCTGTCTTCCGGGCAGATCGTCTATATTGTATAAGATTATCTCCGGCTCCATCTTAACCGCATAATCATCACTCAGCTGCGTATATACACGGACTATTTCATTGAATTTCACGAACAATCCGGAATCCCTGATCTTTCGTTTCAAGTCATCCTTTAGCCGGCTTACGCGGGAAGTGTCCTTTTTCTTCTCATAGACGACTATGAATCTCGGGGCAAAAAGCACCTTTTGTTTTTTCCCCCGTTCCTGTAATGCCGGCCAGGAAGAGGGATCATAAAAAACCAGGGTTTCCATCTTTTCTTTGGTGAATCTTATCCCGGATATCGGCGCGAAAACACGGAGCACAGCGGCAAACGCCGTCTTTGAGAACGGTTCTATATTCATCTCCTGCCATAAGCCTGCGGCGTATAGTTCCTTCACACGCGGAGAATTCAGATCTATCCGTTTTAATCCTCCCGCTTCTCCCCCGGCAAGCAGCCTGTTAAGATAATCGTTTATCTCCAGCTTCACGCCCTCCCATTCCCATATTTTGCTGCCGCGATACGCGTAAGAATACGCATCCCGGCTAAAATCCACCTGTCCGCTCAAATTCAACCCGCTGATCACCCATCCTATATCCTGAGGGAAAGAATCGGTGATCATGATATCCGTATTCTCGCCGACATGACTTATGCCTAAGTTATCCTTCACCGTTTCCGCCTGTTCATATAAAATCCGCTTAACCTCCGACAATCTGCCCTCCCGGAGAGAATGATTCAATATACACATACAGATTATTTTCGGCAGAGGTTCATTTCGGGATACTCCGGCAGGATTACGGTTTACCAGAACAAGCGCACCGACAATGTCGACATTTAATTCCCGGAGTGAAGTAAGCTTTACTAAGACACGATGATAATTATTGGCAAACCTTTCCGCTATCTGCGCGTCTCCAATCGCTTGATGCTTAATGAATCCGCCGAATTCAGCGGATTTGATCCCGTCCGCCGTAAAGACTGCGTCCAAATAAGCTTTAATCGCAAAAGAATCACCGCCGATCTTATAATTCTCCGCGCCGGCATAGACTTTAATAAGCGCTCCGGCGCCTTCATTCAAACAATATTCTTTTATCATATCGTCTATCGTTACCTGAAGTGAATTCAAGGGACACGCCTGCACGAAAATATCTTTATCGGTGAGGAACCCCTTCAATCCGCCTCCGGATATGGAGTGCTTTAATTGCTGCCGCGTGGATTTCAAAACGTTTTCTTTATTTATCAACGGTAATTGGTAGTTGAATATACAGATACAAACCAGTTTATTCTTCTCCTTGCCGCGGATATCTTCTATATCGCCCTTATTGACCAGCAACAAGACCCCGACAGGCTCCGCTCCGGAAGCCGACAACTGTTTATCTGAAACAATTCTTTTACATAAGGCACCTGCCAATTCCGCGTACATTTCTTCATTATCCCGCCTCACCCACGCGCCTATTTGCGCATTTCTATCATTGAAATATGCCTCCAAGTCGTTCATTACCGCAGTAATACCATCTTTATTCAGATGCATCTGAAAACGTTCGCCTCTTTTCTGCAATTCAACCCGCAGGAAGTGTCTCTTCTCCTGTTCACTTATTCCCAGCCCCCAGATTTGCCCGCAGGAAGTAAGAAATGCCCGGAGTTGCCGTATTTCGTCAAGTTTACGGAATACTTCCGGGGCGGACTTAAACTGTTTAATATCGACGGACTTCGCTCCACCGTCATTATTGTTCCCGCGATGACCACTCCCGGGAACATTCCGCCGACTATGCTTTATGTCTGCACTACGGTCAGGAAAAGCGCGCGGATTGATTTTTTCAATAAGATTGTTTTGTTGGCGCCTGACTGACAAAGGCCTCTCTTTCTCTTCCTGCGCCGCGTACCAGACACTTAAAAGGCTCCGCGCGCGGATGAAGGCCTTTTCCGCCTCCTGACTGTAAAACTCGGCGTCGTTCTCTCCGGAACTGCGCCGCTGCGCCGCGATCCGGCTTAAAGCCACGGCCCTCCCTTCCCAGGCAAGAGCATATCCTCTGTTTATGGATAACGCAGACATAAAATATTCCAGGGCTTTACGCGGATCGCTGTTCCCGCTTAATAATGCGTTCCCCTGATTGAACAAATCCGTAAGTCCCCGAATATCTGAGATAAGGCGTTCGCAACGGTTCAGTTGCCGGCCGCTGAAATCTTGCGGCAGCACCTGAAAAACCGCTTCGGCGGCGGCATGATTATGGATATACCATACAGACAGGATATTGAACGCCTCGGCACTGAATACCCCGCCGGAAATGACCATACTCAATAGTTTACCGGCATCGGTTCTTTCGATCTGCCTCCTGCATTTTGTCTGGGACCCGCTAAAGAGATAACCGGCCTCGGCAAATTCATCCCGCTCCGATACAGATATCCCGGAGATCAATCTTCTTCTATCCGCATATTCCTTGTCCCATAAATCAAGGTGTTCCTTCAATGTCCTTTCGTCATAGACCAATCCTCCGGCGATCGCCTTCGAGATCCGCTCCAAAGCATATCCCCAATAACGGCCGGGGACCTTGAGCCTGAACATTCCGTTCCCGCAAGTTATTTGCCTGCGCGTCCGGTGATCGCGCCTCTTCTCACGTTTAGTTTTCCTCTGCCCCTCCGGGACAGCCGGAATATCCTGCGTCTTATCCAGGACAAATTTATGGTAGCTCATCTCTACGGCAGCCTCTCTGATCCGTTTGTTAGTCACACCGGAGTTCAAAAGCACCTGGGAAATAGACGCTTTCATCTGACCGCGCACATCCTTACACCAACGCAAAGGATATGTCGTGATGATCAGTTCCTCATCCATCCGCCATTTCCAATTACTTTTCTGGCGGTGTCCGGAACGATAAGTGACTGTGAGCACGAATACCGACTCGGGAACGCCCACGGGTTTTAAAGCGGCGAGATATAATACACGTTCACCGTCTTTATCACGGTTTACTATCAACGGCAAAGCGGCATAAATATCCAGGTCCCAAAGGTTTCTTTCTATCCCCAGAAGAAACTCATTTTCCGTCATTTCTGCGCTGTTCAACGCTTTCTTAAAATCATCCAAATGACGCAAAGAATGCCAGATTCCCCAGGTCCCCGGAGAACTGCGCTTCCACTTTTCGGGAATATTGGGCTCCCAATAACTCGCCGGGATATTCCCCGCCCAGGATAGATCATCAAGAACGGCTGCCTCTCCCCCGTCATACATCCAGGATTTTCTGGTGTATAATTCAGCGAATTGAGAAACCGGCAGGTCCCGATCACGTTCAGGGATATCCCCGGTAATCACGGAATATACCGGGAAGACAGTATGGGAATAGAAATCATTCAATTTTCCGGCTATCGCGATATCGCGTGACGCAGTGTTTGGATTATTACGAGCGAGTTCTTCTGCATAAATATCTCTTAGAATATTACGTTGCTCCCGGCAGGCGGAAACCGCAGCATCAAAGAAAACGGATTTGTCATTGCCGGCGGAGAAAACATTTGGTGAGGCAATCGTCAGGCAATCACTGCCGCCGATCTTGCCCAGGATCAGACCGTACGCCTGAACTTCATAAAAGTACCGGAGATCCTGCGGGCTGGGAAAAGGATGACTGCCGGGATGGTTATGGGCGAGAAAAGGGCGGGAAATTCTATACTGACGCCAGAGGTATCGAAGATCTATTTCCTCGACCAACACGGAAGGCTCGCTGATCAACCAGATATCCTTTTTGTAACTGAGCGGGAAAACCGTCAATTCAAAATCAAGCTGGCTGAAACAGGTTATGAACTCTCCGATAGTCGGCTCGCGGATACAATATCCATTGCCGGCCTCGCCGCTTTCATAGCCCTTCAGATAATTATCCACGGCTTGTGCAAAAGGGATAACACCGCCCCTCTTTCCTCCGTCTCTTCCTAACCAATCCTTCCCGCCCCTCAGCGAACTTTGCCTTTCTATTGTTCCTTTCAAAACAAATTCCAACGCTTCATCAATACCCTTAAACCTGAGCGCGCCTAGAAAATGGATTGTGCCGCCGATTATGATCGCCATCCCCGCTTCCGGGAACATCGGGATATCGTTCAATCCGTCCCCCACGGCAATGATCTCGTTTTTATTAAAACCGTATATTTCTTTTATTCTTCTAAGCGCCGCGCCTTTGTCTATCCCACTGGGCAGTATATCCACGGCGTCGCTATGCACATACACAGAAATAAGTTCTTTATACGGTTCAATATGTTCATACACGAACGCGGCTATATCTTTTACCGGAGCGCCCCGGGAGAATACAGTAAGCTGGGCAACGCGGTATTTCTCCGTATAGATACCGTCTCCGAAATATCGCTCGATTCCTTCCTCCAGGAGGCGCACTTCATCCGGCATAGCGGCAAGAATTATTTCTTCAAGACTGCTTTCATCAAAAATAACACACCCGTTCTCCCCTATTATAAATGCCGGCTTGATACCAATGCCTTCGGCAATTCCTTTTAGATACCACACACCTTTTCCGGAAGCAAACGCTATTTTCAACCCGGTCCGGCAATAAATCTCACTGAAATATACGCGTGTAGATTCGAGGATCGGTTCCCCGCATTTAGCGACCGTGCCGTCTATATCCAGGACTATTAAACGCGGACCGCTTCCCGTCCGATTATCGTTATCCTGATATTTATCATTTTCTCCGCCGTCATCGTCAAGCTTCAAGCTTTGCAGTTGATAAAGCATTTCCCGCAAGGTAAACCGGCCGTGCCGGGAATATGCCCGCGCAAGAATATCAGCCGTAAAAACAATATCCCGGAGTTGTTCTCTCCCTGACCCCTTACTCGATGAGACAAACGACTCACACAGCTCCGCCGCAGCCGAAGATAATCGGTTCCTGTCAAGTTGAAGCAGACAATCGGTATCGATCCATGTGCATAATTTAACCAATACGGGCATCAGCACCGGCTGAATATCTTGGAATTTATCCGTGATCTTTATGAGCTCCTCAACGGCGTTCTCCATCCCCGCTATTTCCAGGTCTTGCGGGTATTCCAGTTCAAGATTACCCAAAATATCGTTATAGGCATCGGGAAAATATTGGCTGAATCCGGACACCGAGGCGTAGAAAGAGACCGCGACGGCGTACCCATGCCCGGCGAAACGGATACTCTCCATCGTCTTTCTGCCTTCCAGGCTGCTCAGATAATTTACCGGCAGATAATTCAAGAATGACCGGCAGTCATCGCGTATTCTTTCCTTATCGCCTGAAGTTATCGTCTCCTCCAGTAAAATAATATGTACCGGCTTCCGCAGTTTGAATAAAGCCTGAAATATTATTTTGGCGAAAGACGCGAACAATACGCCCGCCGGATAATCACCGGTCAATAAAATAACCGGTTGCCTGTCATTAAAGGAGATCGAAAAGTGTTCCGGGAATATTCGCGCAAATGATTCCCGCCGGCTAAAATCAATCATCCTCTCCAGACAGAACCTTTGCAGGGCATATAAAAGCCTCTTTTCGGCATTTGCGGCAACACTACCCGCCGGTCTCCTCCAGAATACTTCAAGTTTTATGTCACCGCCGTCAGCCGGTGTAGTGTACAAGCATTTTTTAAACCATCCGCGGTTGGCTTTAATGAATCGGTCGGCGGCATTCAATGCTTCGCTGAAACTTAAGCTTTGTTCTGTCTCCGGTCCAGCTATATGTATCTTTAAACACTCCATAGTTTTATGAGGTGAATAACCTTCTTCGTTCAGCCGTATGCAAAGTTTCTTTAACTCCGCGAGATTCTTACGATATACATCGATATCCCCTTTGGCAAAGCGCGCTGCCAGAGGCACTCCGATCTCCATCACTTTACAAATATGGATGATCCCGGCTTCCAAAAGTTCCTCTCCTAAACAAATGGCCGATACAATCAATTCATCATCATATTCCCGCAAAGCGGCGAGCATCGTCGGAATAGCTTTGCCGTTCAAATACCCGGTACTGATTCTTGAAGCCCGTGCTTTATCAAGCAAATCGGTTATTCCAAGCGTTGGTGCGGACTTAAATGTTGAATCTCCGCCGTCTGATTTATTTTTACATAATTGAAAATTATGTATTACTTTCTCCTTAAGCGACGCCATTTCTCTTCCGGCGGCTTCTAAAACTTCGCTGTTCTGCTTTCCATGCGCCATATCCTCCTTCAGCAAAGTAAATAGCTTGAAAACGTTTACGGTCCTTACCGAATAATCAAGCCCCATCGTGCGGATTAGGCGCTTAGCCAATTCCTCGGTAACCATTACTTCGCCAAACGGCGCTTTACGCAATAAATCAGAAAGTTCTCCATCGCTCAGCGGATGAATTGAATAAATATCCACTGCCGGATTAGATACCGGCAGGACCGGACTATTTTCTTTCTTCTCACTTTCCTCTGAAGCTTTGCTTTTTGGGGAATCGATAACCGGCGCCGCTGAATAAGGAAGAACTATTCTTTCCGGCCAGTTTTCCCGGCATATATATATATTCCTCTTAAGCAATTGCTCTACCGGCATGGATAGCGTCCCCAGGAAGGGTATGCGCTTCAGGCTATTACCGTGTCTCTGATAAAACAATTCAACAATACCGGATTCTACGCTATTTGAATAACTATATAGTACATAAAGAAGCCCCTGATCAGCAAGGCATTCCGCCATTTTAATTACCGCGTCTATTCTCGACTCTGCGGTCTTGAAGGCACGTTTACCGGAGGTATCCGAGCCTAAAACTCCTATCGAATATGCGATCGCACAACTGCCTGATGGTAGTTCGGCCGGTAATCCGCTCAACAAATTAGCCCTGCTAATCTTTAAATTGGCCCTGTTTCCATATTTTGCCAAATAAGAGATCACCTCCGGATGCAGATTGTATGTTATATAAACCATACAGCCTTTACACCTATAATAATACTGCTGAAGCCCATTGCCTGCTATTATCTGCGCTTTGATACGTTCGGGATGCTCCTGCATAGCCAGTTCCGCGGCGTTGCACAATTGAGAACGTATTGCCTCCGCATCACTTTCTCCGGATGCGGCTATTGAATCCTGAACGATACCGTCCCAATCCACAACCACCCAATTCCCTGCCCTTTCTGCCGTACAGAAGACATGAAAAGCGTCTAACCCGGCAACAGAGAGATTATTATCCGACTGCGCCAGATCTAACGCGGTATGCCCGTCGCCGCAGCCAAAATCAGCCGCTTTAATCCTGCCCTTCTTGACCTTGATCCTGGCAAACGGGATAATTTCGCGGATACGCTGCATATATTCTTTTCTATAAGCATATGATCCGCCGTGTCCGGCACGTTCAGTATTTCCCTTAGCCTGGGATACAAATCCTCCCTGCAGCGCTTCAAAATTAGTTTTTATATCGGACAATGCTTTGCCGTCAAGCGTATGCCCGGCCGCGTTTTGTAACAACGGGATCAAAATATGCGGCAAAACCTGTCTCTGTTCTACCATTGCATTTAGATGATCGAAAGTGTCGGCTATCAATCCGGCAAAATACTCATCCTCGCTAACCCCGGAACCGCCTAATAGATACGTGAACCTCCGGATAAAACCGCGTATCTGTTTATCTGTTTTGTAATAGTTGTCCGTAAAACTGTATAACAAATAAATCCCGATAAGCGGATCTGTGATCTTTATAGCCGTCGCGAAGGCTATCGCGCTAAAGCAAGGATTGCCCACGCCGCGTGGTCCGGCAATCTTCTGCTTTTCGCAGGCATATTCCGCGAAAAAGTAAGCGATCCTATATGAATACCGCCAATTCTTATCCAGCGCGCCCAGGAACTTTTGTAATCCGCTATAGACAACATTATTCGCCATGCTGCCGCCGCGTTCAGAGAATATATAGCGCAGGAAATCTGCCGCGCTGAACAATTTACTTGCTCCCGCTTCCCGGGACACTCTATTTATCAGTATGGCACACTCCACTATCGGGCCGAGATCTACAGGTTCATACACGCGCGGCTCTTTATGCGCCAATTCAATGAACAGATCACACAGATCCTTGCCAAGATTACCTTCAATGTACTGAAACAGCTCTTGCGCAGACCCGCCGTCAACGGAATCCTTCAGTCTGCGTCTGTTCTCAGGCACGCAGGCCGGCGAATATTCGACTACGCACACAGGGCGCACATTCTCACGTTTCTGCAGAATGGCCCGTCCTCTTTGACTACGGAATTCTATTTGGTTTTTTCCCGCCCTTATCGTGGTTTTATTGATCATCACGGCGCAATCATCGGTCTCGATCAACTCGGCGGCAGCTATACCTATGAGGATCTCCGGTTCGCATTTGCCCTGGATCCTGATCTCGGTCTCTTCAGGAATACTCCTGACATAATCAAAGAACCCCCGGGTCATTACTATCACCGGTTTACCGGCGGCATCCCTAAAAAGGACAATATATTGCCCGTCTGATTCGGCATTGATGATCTTTTTGCTTTTTCCGCCATCCCGGATGTCCACGTTAAGAGAGAACTCTTCTTCTCTTATCTGAGGCTTCTTTACGCGCATATCCCACAGCATAAGCGCAAAAAGTGCTCCTTGAATATATTCCCTGATCTCTCCCGATATGACCGTGGATGATGAACCCATCACAAACATACGGATATCCCGTATAGCCTCCCGCGGCCAAACGGAGAAATCCATCTTTTCCATAAATACTTTTGTTTCCCCAAAACGCCGCTCTTCAGTAAGTGAAGCCAGGAGCTCCTCGAACCCCCGGAATACGCCCGCGCCGTGCCTGAAATTGCCCTGCCGCATACATTCCCTGGCCGGCTCATACCGTCCGATACTTACCAGGAAGCCTATCTTATTCCTCGCGCAAAAATAGGCGCCGCCGTCTTTCTCCTGACAGAATATTTTATACGGATCACGCTGTTCCCCGCCGTCGCCGGCGCCCTCGTCCGGATCGCTTCGCGGATTATCTACGGCAAAAAGAGCCGGGCTATCTTTAAAATTGCTTACTTTTTTGGTAAACCGGCCATAGCGCTCGATCCCGGGTTCTTTTTCAGTCTCGCCGGCTACGGGGATATGCTTTTCGCCACCGTCAGATAAGCAATCGATTGCTGCTCGTCCCGAGATAAAGAAACGCGGATATTCCAGTGCCTCTTTTGCACTTTGCATTATCATATCTTCCCAAAGCAGTCTTTCCTGCTCTTCCGGATTCGGCCGGGAAGATTCGGCCGCTGTGCGCAAACATTGTTTCAATATCACTCTTTTGGCCGGCTTGAATTCTCTAAGAGCAACCGCTTTCTTCAGGAAAAGTAAACATCTTCCGCCGTCTTGCGGGGTAATTTCCGAACTATCGAATATCCTGGCAATTCCGCGTACGCCGTTAAAATAATATTCCCTGCGCCAGGTTTCCCGCAGCCAATTCTGCTGTGCGAAGAAATCGTTACCCACGCTGAAAGAAGCCACCCGGATCCTTTTTTTCTCCGCAAGCCGCATTAATCTATTCCCTACGTTCTCAAATGTCTCCGGACTAAACGGGTCAAAAGTGAATATTACAGCGGCATCTTCAAAATCAGCCTCCCTGACATTCACGCAAACAGCCTCTATACCGGTAAGCCGCAGCCGCCGCGCGGCGCGATTGCACAAATCGACCCTGTTTTTATATAATTCTATGCCTGTGGCGCGCTTGATCTCCGGAGACAGCATTTTCGCCATAATTATAAAACGCCCGCAGCCGCAGCCGAGATCGACTATATTTTCATCATTCAGCTCAAGGGCCTCTATGATATCCAGGATAACAAAATACGGAGTCGGAACGTATATTCCCTGTTCTTGCGGATATACGATATAATCCGTCAATATATCTTCTTCCCCGAGGTCCAGCAACCAAACTATAGTGTTCTCTAAAGCGATAGTATCCATCATCCGGTCACGGATTATGCCCCGTAAACTTTCCCCCGCGGCCCCGGGATCCAAGCTGATTCTCCCCTGCAACTCTCCTTTCAACCTGCTTTCCAGCGCTGATAAACGCAGATAATATGGAATACGGGCCCAAGCGTAATAACTTTGAAGCCCCGGATATCTGGAAACAGATTCTTTCCAATGTGATACAGCCGTACTGAAATATTCAATATGGCCGACGGGAGAGATATCCGGCAAGCGTCCAGCGTTCTCTCTTATTAACTCCCATCTGTCGGCTATGACGCTCTTTAAATACTCGATTTTCTCTATACTCTCGAATATCTTCCGTATTGATAACAACTCTACGCCGGCCGTATTTACCAACAAAGCATCTATTCCGGAGAGTTCAACGGAATATCTTTGAAAGTTAATCCCAATTTCTTCCGGTGAAAGGCCTTCCAGAAGATCATACTGTTTTAAAAGCCGGACAAAAGCGCTGAATTCCAAAGAATCACGGTTTATTCCCCGTATTTCCGGATTTTTCGCGCAGACGAGAGCGGCTAAATCAAGCGATAGTTGATCGTTTCCGTCTCCTCCGTCATCTAACAATTTATTCCGCATCTCCGCGATCCCGGCCAACACTCCGGCGGTTTCAAGCTGTGCCATTATTTTCTCTATTTTTGCCGACAGATCTCCGGGGCTCTCGTTATCCACAGCCACTACCGGATACCGGCGCGACTCTAATTCGGCGATCAATTCGGGGACGATCCTCCGATGTTTCTTCATCCTCCCTTTTATTCTACTTTCACCGCCGTTCTTCACCATTAAATCCGATTTCCTCCCCCTTTGGATGATCCTTTGTGTCGCTGTCTCTTCGCTTACCTCCACACTAATGACAACGCACAATTTTAATCCGTTGTTTTCCAAACTCTGTATAAAATCCGGCCGGCAGCGCTGCCGGTAATATTCCCCTGTAAAATGCGGATTGCTGTCAAGGATCAGGCCGCTTGCAACATTGATCTCTCCATTAGCGGACAAATAACGCAGTAATTCCCGCTCTTCAAGCCCGGCATATAATCTGCATGGTTCTTTGTTCCACAGCGCGGTCAGGATATCACCGAGTGAAAGATGCGGCATATTTAACCGTCGAGAAAGCAAGCTCCCAAAAGTGCTTTTCCCTGCCCCCGGCCTGCCGAGAATGAGAATTAACGGCACCGGACTATCCTTATTAAATCCACCGTCGAAAAACTTATATATCCGTCCCAGTCTCAAACCCTTTGATTTTGTGCCGGCAACCGGATAAACAGCGGCTATCTTCAAACCATTCTTTCCGGTTTGGGAATAGAACTCTTTTTCCACCATTCTTCCGAAATCACCGATTTCAAACGGACCGACGATACTAAAATATACGGAACCCGTTCCTTGTTTTTTGTAAGACGCTATAACTCCGACGATTCCCGTAAAATTCTTTGTCGTTTTGACTCTGCTCAACCCGGACGGGTCCATAACATCCACCGCGATAATATGCTCGAACTTGCCTTTTTCCCGTGTTATTCTATTCAAAACATCTTTTGTCCCTTTAACGGTGACATCGCCTTCGATAATCTTCAATCTGCCTGCGGAGACAACGGCCAGTTCGCTGATTTTACGGTATTTCGCCAAAAGCCCTTGCGCGAAAGCCCTGTCTTTTTCTACCACGGTAACGTCAAGGCCTTTCATAACGGCATACAGCGCAAAGCCCCTGTCGCCCGGGCCGATCTCAAGAAGACGCTCACCGGGTCTCAAATTCAATATCTCCAATACTTCCCTGCCCCGAGCCAGAGTCAATTCAGGAGTAAGCTCTTCCGGCTCCTTTAAGAACGGTTTTAGTATCAACGCGGATATCATATGCCTGGAGTCTTCCGGTTCTCTGAAGATAAACCTGATCTCTTCTTCGATGGCTTCCGGAAGCGGTTCTTTTCTCCCGTCTTTCTGCTTGCCGCCGTCATTCTGTTCCAGGCATTTCCGGGCATATGTCAAATCGATCTCTCCCTCGGCGTATTCATATTTAAAATCAGGAAAAACACTCGCCAACAGCCTGCGGAACGGCGCGAAGCGGCCCTCAAAAACAACCGGCACAAAATTAACGGCCGACAGAAAACCATTTTTGTGCAGTTTCTTTATGAATTTTATGCCTTCGGCTGTCGGCCGGTTAAAAATGATACCCGATACTCCATTATATAAGGCCAGGTACGCGAGAATAGAACTTACGATATGTTTGCGCTTTAATCCCGAGCTGAAAACTTCTTGAGAGTATATTGTGAGTTGATCGCGTTCAACTATATAGAGCACACGGGCGATATCCGCTCCGTTATGATCGTTAAGTACATCGACCTCGCAAACGGTATGCCTGATATACAATCTGCATTTTAGAACCTTTGCCAAGGCCTCATCCAAAACCGACTTCGGATACGAATGATAACCGGGAGTTACTGGCGCATCCTTCTTTTCAACATCAGCCTTATTGCCGCCGTCCTGCCGATCATTGAATATATATTCCACGCCGGAGATAATTCGTTTCAGGTAACTGATGTGCCGCTTTAAGCTATGATCAATCAAATACTTGCGGGCGCAGACCGCGTTTGTGAAGAACACGCTCCCCGCCTTATCTGTGAAGCCGCTTTTAGGATAAATCAGCCCTTCTTTAGACATCTTTGCAACAAAACCCGGGCCGTCATCTACCAATATCCCCACGGACAAACTCGACAGATCGTTAGAAACTATCAAATAAGCCCAGAGCAAACGCATAATCCCTCTCCGGCGGTATTTATTCAAATAAACGGACTGCCTCCATATATGGGCACGGGATTCCTGCGTATTATCCAACGTAAACTCAAGCCCGGCGATCGGCTCATTCTCTTCCGAAGCTTGATAGACAAACACACCGGAAGCGGTAGCAGTGATCGTTATTTCTCTTCCGATAACATCCTGCAAATTATCAGAGAGCGCTAAAAGAGTATCGTATCTTTCGTTATCATACTGCTGATCATAAACGATCCGGCCTCCGGAGTTTTCCTCTGTTACCGTAAGACCTGAAGAATGATCCGCCGCGGCCGCCCTCCCATCCTGACACGGAAAGACGGAACGGCCGAACGGTTGAATATCATTTGTATTATTACTTGCAAAGGCAGCGGAAGAAATTACCGGAGATGCACCGGCGATAATGGAAGGCCTATAAAAAAGATACGGACCATCGTATGCCGGAGGCGCGGCCGCCGGGTGGCCGGACAAACCGGATACCGCGTAATTCATATCCGCGCCGATCTTGAGCATATACCTGGAAAAACCCGCTTTTTGGTTCAACGCAGCAATTATGATACTCTCGAACTTCCCGCCTCCAGAATTATCCCCGTTATTTTCCAGGAGGAATATTTTATGCGGATTATACTGATCTCCGCCGTCTTTGCGCTCTTCTTTCTTTGTTTCTCTTAAAGCCAGGGCCTTCTCGATCTCGGCGGCATAATCGCCGAATAGAGCGTCGAAATCGCTCTTTTGCCCATAGACCAAAACCTGCCTTAGCAAAGCCTGCCTGGATAAAAGCGTCACCAGTTTATCTCTCTTCTCAAAGTCTCTGGCTGTATAACCCACAGTGGCTGCGAAAACCCCGTCACTTTCCGTGAGAAGCCACTCGCCTATATTGCCGACCGGCTGTTTTAACAACCCTTTTAATGTATTCAAGCCGGAGATCTCTTCCTCTCCCGCATAAAAAGCAAAAGTCTGCAGAATAGAGGAAGTCCTGAGCCGCTCCCCGCTTGCGTCCTGTGTATCGTTTGCGCTCATATATGGCTGCCTCCTTCGTCCTTTTCCTGCTTTCCTTCCGGAACTGCCGAGACGATAAGATAGATCCTTGGCAGCTATTGCCGCCAGCCGAAGCGTTTCTTGACGATCCGGAAACACTTTTCTGAAGCGCTTCTCAACTTTTTCATTGTCTTTTATATCCCCCTCATAGATAACCAACAGATCGATCTCTGTCGCGGCCTCCGTTACTTTTATATCCGGCCGGTAAAAAACAAGTTTTATCCCTTTAAGATCCAAGGCATTCAATGCCCGCCTTATTTCCATCAGGAATGCCTTCTCCACAGGACTGAAGATCACCTCCAGCAGTTTATCTTCCAAAATGAGTTTATTACTTCGGTAACAGTGCACAGCAGAGTAGGCTCCTTTTTCTATACCTTCCGGCAAAGGATTAGCGTAGAATCCCTCAACGAAAGACTTCAATGCATATTGCCCTCCGGATAACTCAACCACCGCATCTCCCGCATACAAGACTTTTACGTGCTCAGTCAGGAAACCCGCCCCTTTAAAATTAGGATAGGCCGCGCCCAGAACCCAGCCGATGCTTTCCGCCGCGTATGGTTCAAAAACATTAAAGATAGTCTCGGGTAATTCCTTATTTCTTTCCGATTCCTCGCCTAAAACTCTGGTTTTTTGTGTAATAAGCGTGCGCAGAATATCGCTGGACTTCTTATCAAGATAATCCCTGACCACAGGAACGATCGTTATCTCAAGCTTATCGCCATTCTCCTGACCCAATCCTTTATAGACGATCCCGGTAATGCCGATAACCCCGCTATTCGGATGTTTTGCCTGCTCCCGGTCTTCTTTTAACGCCGAGAATAACCTATTCAAGAATATTCTCGCGCTTTCAGGGATACCGGCGGCCGCCTTCACTTCTTTTCTCTCAGTAAGAACCGCTGCTTCTTTTATTTCCCGGATTTTATTTATCCACTCTTTCATCTCCGGGAGCATATTTGCGTCATTTATCCCCGATAAACTAAGCATAAGCCGGAACTCAATAACGAAATTGTATATCTCCGCGGTTTTTATCCATTTTTTAAATATTTGCTCTTCACTATCCCCGGATTGACTTACGGATAAAGCCGTGAAGAAAGCGTCGATCAAGGGGATCGACTCGGGACCGAGCCTGCCGTATTCATTCAAATAGCGCATTAATCTGCTATTGTTATATTGAACTATTTCCGACTCCAATTGAGCGATATTTTTACGCGCAAATCCATCGGCATTCGTATATATAAGCAGGGCCGGCAATACCCGGGATTGTGCCTCAATACTTAATCCATTGGCTGAAAGGGCCTCCGCCTGCCTGCGAAAATGCGCGGCAAAGGCATTAATCAGAACGCCTTTTAACAGATCCTGCTTATGTAAGTCATACCCGGAAATGCCCGCATACCAATTCACAAGATCTTCCTGACGCAGGCATAGGGCGATAATCTCACTGTTTTTATTTACTCGGAATGCGGGGCCAAGATGTGTAAGACGTCCGGTGACTTGGGCAACCAAGAGATTTATCTCCTTTGTAAAGCGTTTCGGACTTAAGTACGCGCCGCTGGAAGCCGCGCGCAGTACACCTCTTACCGTTTCCCGAATCTGCAAACTATCCATTTCGCCTGTACGCAGCCGTAACAAGTCTTTTTGCTCCTGACTGAATTCCTTTCCCTGCCTGAGTGTTTCCAGGATCGCTTCCGCGGCCGGCCGAAGAGTGCTGGTACCGATCAAATCATTTTCCCGGAGTATTTCCAGACTGTACTCCGCTTCTTTAAGATCGATATCCAAAGCACCGGAGATATCTTCAACGGATGCGCCCAAAGAGAAAAACACCAGTCCCCTTAGATTCATAAACAGTTCATAATCATCCCGGAGTTCACTGAGATTATTTCTTATCGTATCCATATTGTCCTCCGGGATCGACACGATAAAATCAGCGGCCCCGGTGTTGGCCAACGGATATCCCGGGATCCCCAGTTCGGCGGCGGACAGCGCGAATGCGTCATAATCGTCACTGGACATCCGCGGGAACAACAAGAAGCGCGCCAATTCCCATCGGCTCATTATCTGTTCATACACGGATCTTCTGCTTCCTGCCTCCTCTGCTTCCCTTGCCGCCTCTTCCGCCGTCCTTTCGGCAACCAGCATCCCGATATCACGGTTTTCACTGATAACAATTTGCATATCTTTCTCTAACTCCGTCAGGCCGGTCAAATCCGTGTCTTTTATGGAAAATAAATTGATAAGATATCTGCGGGATTCTGCCAATCCTCCGTTATTCATCCGCAGACTATTCTCTATCTGACCGAGTTTCTTCATATAAGATTCGTATTGTACGAGTATCTCTCCCGCTTTCACGCGTTCCTGGGAAAGCCGCTTATACAGTTTCTCATAAATATCTTCTCTAAGTTCATCCCGGGTAAAAATCCTCTGCTGACGGCCCATCGCCGCCAGGTCCAAAGTCAGACCGATAATTTCCATAAAAATACTCTTAGAAGTTATTTCCGCTTTTAAACCCCGCAGTTGCAGAAGATCTCTTTCCGCGGCCAGCACTTTATTCTCCATTTCAGAAAGGACGGACTTTTTCCTGCGTTCGACCTTTCTCGAGATTAGAGTGATTTTCAATTGTTCAGTGGCTTCGATATCCCGCCAAACCTGGTCAAAAATCCCTCTGTCGCCGTTCACAGGCGCGGTACTTTTTACCGCATCCCATATTTCCTCCGCTTCTCTATCAAAATTGACGTTACGCAGATGCGGAAGCACAACAGCGCTTTTTGCTTCTTCTATTCTCTGTTTCCTGACTTCCGCCAAGTGCCCGTCAATTTCTTCCTGTATCCAATCGAATAAAATGAGCAAAAGAGCGGTTTCCTTTTCGAATTTCCCGCGTTCATTCCCGAAATCGGCTTGAAGCGACTGCCAGGCGGCTTCCACATCCCAGGAATTTTGATATAATGCCCTGAGCACCGAAGAGGTTTCTTTGTTTATTTTTATTTCATCAGCCGGGACTTCCGCAGCGGCAGCCTCATCAGGCTTTCCGGAAGAGATACCTTTTTCCGACTCACTTACAATTGCGATCAATTCTTCAGCGGGCATAGCCATTGCCTGAGGAAGATCATATTTTTCTTCTCTCTGCGCGGTGACCTTTTCCGCTTCTTTGAGAATACCGAACAACTCATCAGGATGGATAGTCATAGCCGTGCCTGCGGCAGGCTGAACGATCTCTTCTTGCGGCGTATCCGTTGCCGGAATGAAAACAGCCGGGGGCTTTGTCCCGCGCTCAATATTCGTGCCTGAAGGCCGGGGTTTTCTCCTGAACTTATGCTCTTCCCCCTTAGACGGGAAATATCTCACCGTTCTGAAACGGGCTATGGGTTTTATCCCGGCGTGCGCCTGAAGAGCGCGCAATAATTCGCTCCGCGCGTTATCCCGTTCTTCAAAAGTTATAATCCCCGAATTTTGATAGAAATCCAGATGCTCATTAACCTTCTGGACTACTGAAGCGGGGATCCATTTGCCGTCGTTCTCAATAGTCTCAATGATACCGGACACAAGAAAATCCCATAAACTCATATCCCCGGCATAAAGGCGGCCTGTATTCAATCCGGGATCGGATATCTTCCGTAAATGAGTCCCTTTTAATTTTATGACTATAGCCGGATAACCGGAATCTTCCGTTTCTTCTTTAACGTCAGCCTCTGCGCTGACAATTTCCGGTTTATCTTCCTTTTTCTCCCCTATTATAGCTACCGGGTCTGCCGCCGCCGGCTGCGGCTCGTTTACTTCATTGACTGCCGGTTCCGGCGTTACCGGTCTCTCTTCTTTCTTTCCGGAAATTTCAGTCACAACCTCTTTACCCGGGGCATATTTGGGGCCGGACGCCGGCCTTGCCGAAGTTAAAGGAACAATTGCCGATATTGCCGGATCTTTCCTTAAACTACGCAGGATATCTCTTCTCATCGATTCCATCCGCCCAACATTATCCTTAACGGCGTCTTTGTCCACGTCTATCCCGGGGGCTTCGCTCTTGCCGGCCAAATCATTCTCAACAATAAAATTGTCTATTAATTCCACCATTACTTTAGGTTTCCATTGCCCCTCTTCAACCAGAAGAGCGCTTTTTGCGCGGTTTAACAGTTCATTCCACAGCGTCTTTCCTTCCTTATCTTCCCGTAAAGTCATTACTATCTGCGGCAAAGGATCGTTTTCTGCCGGACCCATCGGCAAGATCTTAGCCTGCGGTTTCTTACCGGCAAGCAGCGTGCGGCTTAACAAAAACGCCGCTTCGTAGTCCTTGACCCCTCCGGGAAGACGCCATTGATTCTTTTGGGAGAACAACCAGGCCTTTATTGATTTTCTCAACTCATTCTCCGGACCTTTCCATTCAGCGTATTTTCTTCTTGTTTCCCCCGTCAATGTTCCCCACAAAAGGTTCTCGTGCAAAATCCTTTCCACTTCCTCAAGCCTCTGCGCGGAAGGGGGACGGACTCTCTCTTCTTTCTTTCCACCGTCCTTATCTCCACCTATCCAATAAATCTGTGCCGGTCGTAAATCATCCAATACTTCTTTTATTAACTTTGGTAAACCTGCCAGCGATATCTTTCTCGGATCATCAGTATATGGGCCGAAATTATCTACGCAGATAAGCCTGAAATTCCTCCCTTCCCATTCACAAAACACCTGCGGAATCTCAATAATAACGGCTTTATCTCCGAATAAAAGATCAACCGGTTTGGGATATTCCTCGCGCCTATCCAGGTTAAAACTCGATATCTCTTCCAGGGTAGGATACGCAAATGCCTCCCGGGCAACGATCAGGCTGAATAACGCGGCGATAGCCGGATGCTGTTTGATAAACACCTCTTTTACGCCCTCTTCCTTTGTTGCCGTCCACAACACCAACTCATATCCTTCACTTTTAAGCTGTTTTAAAATATCTTCTATGCCCGGCCGCAGTATATAGTTGATATCCTGGATCGGAATATTCCTCCCAGTATACAACAATACCAGTGAAGTGATCTTATTTAAACGCAGATAGTCAGCGAAATCTTCCAGAACGGCAAGATTTATGATGAACGACTGCATATTGCCGCGCGCGCGCGCCGCCGCAAGAGGAACGCCGTATTCGGCGATCCGGCATGTTAAACGGAACCCTTTATCAACGATCCGGGTTACCATGGTTTCCGCCGGACGGACCCATTCTTTAGGATAATCTCCGAGAGCCTTGAGCAATTTCGGCACTACCGCTTTTAACAAGAGGCTTTTCGTATAACAGTCCTCTTCCTGGGCTGCTCTATCCGGAGTCTTCTCGAAGGGAATCCCGTCCGCAGGCACTGCCGGACGAATTAAACTACCGCCGTCCTGAGCCGGTTCATTCTCTCCTCTGATCTTTTTCAAGAGTGTTATATCCTCGTTAACTTTGATAGTCATTTCCCCAAGGATCAACTCTAGAATACCGGTATAAACCTCTCTATACGGACTCCCCGGCACCGAGTTGCCCGGAGGTTCATCGGATGACGGGATACTTTGGGCGATTACCGCTAAGAAACCGGCTATCCTCCGGAAAAGATCGATCTCGCGCCAATCGAATAATTCTATCAGGGCGAAATCAAGCGAACCTTCCAAACAAAAAAGTAAATCATAAAATGCCAAGTGCGCTATCTCGTTATTATTCTCTATTATCTTTCTTAGAATACCTGTCCATTTCAAAACGCGTGTTTTATCCAGATCAAATAAAGCTTTCCGTAAATCATTTGCGCATACTTGCATAAACAAACGGAACTCCTCCAATCCGGAAATATCCCAGCGCAATAAATCGGCTATAAACCAGGTCATATCAAACGCCATTACGGCAAGCCCTTCGTTCACATAAGAGCATTGGATCAACGACGGCAGAAGATCATGGGCGAGAATCACTTCATATTCAGCGGGGATGCTGTTTCCCATTTGGGAACAGCGCAGCATCTGGTCATATATTTTCGCGAGGCAACTTTCCAAATTCTGCGCCTCGCCGTTAGTTATGTTATCTTTGTATTTGATCCACCCGCATAAATCCGTCAACGATAAGACATATTCTCTAAAACCGCCGTTTTCATCGATCTGCATCTGTCTCTTTAGACTATTTATCTCCCGTAAGGGCCCGGCGCTTGCCGTCTTCTTCGCAAAATTTGCCGATTTGATCTCCTCCAGCGTCATCCTCACCACAGAAAAATAAACTCCACGGTAAACGTCATTTTGATGCGGGATTGCCTCCAACTGCGCAAGCATCTCATCAAAAATATCAACAAGCTCATTAATACCTTTTACATACTTATATTCGGGTTCGGGATCCTCACCGGATTCAATGTCCCTATAATAAGCGCGTATCCTGCGCAAAAGGTCATAAACAGCCAAAATAGTTTTCTCGGGGCATTGTCTGAAGAATAATTCTATGAACCCTCTCCACATCTGAAAATCCTCTTCATCCCCACTCTTAACCACTCCGCAGAAGGCTTTACCGAGAGCTATCATCGTAAACCTGACCTCTTCTATATCAGCGAGATGCCAGTCGGGAGAACCGATAAGTTTTTCAAAGACTTTCCGCATAGTATAAATACTATACCCGGAAAACACCGGCAGATATCTTGAGATATACGATATAAGCGTTTCTATTTGTGTGCCGTTTAAAGTCATAACGACCAGCGGATGTTCTTTTAGGAGTTCGTTCCATATCTCCAGCTTCGCTTCCAGCTCTGAGATCTCTCCGGCCATCATCCTATTGCCGTAATCCAGCTTGTGGAACAGCTTAATGATATCTTCATAAGTAGCGATGAATTCTTCGGGATCGTACCTGCCGCCGTCTTTCGAAATGAATACTCCCCGGACTAAAGTCCGGGGGTTCTTTCCTGAATTATTACCCGCCACTGAAACTTTGGCGAGGTTAATCCCGCCACAAAGATTGGCGAGGCTTCGCTTTGCGCATTCATCCCGAAAACTCCCACACTTTATCTTTAAGGCATTCGGGAATTCTGCGCTACGATTAAAATATGCCGTTGTTTCTTTCCATTTCAGGGTATACGCCGCCGGCAGCAATTCAAGTATATCTTCTATCTCCACCGCGTAAGTTTTCAAAAAACCTCCGCTGGCTGCCAGCAATTGCTGTTCATCGACGCACAATTCTCCGGCTAACTCCCTGACTTTATCTTTTGTTTCTTCCAAAGAAAGCTTCGGATAGATATAAACTTCCAGCTTATCCACCAGACCGATCAGATGCGCCATTGACCTGAACTCAGCCGCTTCCTTGGCTCCTGCTCTGGACAAACGGTTAATAAAACCGTTTAAACCCTGTTCGGAAGCCTCAGACAGCGGTGTTTCCGTAGCTTCAATCAGGTACATGATCTTTTCTAAAGAGATCTTTAATTCTTCGGCGATCTTCTTTATTTGTCCGTCTTTTCCAATGATGATGATTGTCTGTCCCGGGACCGGCGCTCCATCGGTTAATGAATCGACATCATGCAGTAAAGCGGCGGTAACCAATGTAAGTGCTTCCTTCAGCGAATAGCCGGCTTTCATGGCAACCAGCAGCGATATATACGCAACGCTCCCGCTATGGGCCAAACTATGGTAAAGTCTTGGATATTTCGTATTCTCATCCAGCACAAACCGGGATAATTCCCGTAAAGCGGCATTGCCCCCGGGCAGTTCACGCATACCGGCGGCGTAATTATCGTGTAAGTGATCCACAATCCTTTGGAAGAATATGTTAAAATTCAGTTTATCGGTAAAGAGATCGGATGTTTTCTTACCGCCGTCGTTACCTTCATTCTTTTCCCGCAGTAATATTTTGCGAAGTTCTCTACGGACATTCTCCTGCGTCGGGGCTTCCGAACGCATAATAAACAGCCAGGTATACCGCAATACTACATATTCCTCTTTTTCGTTTAACGGCCGCTTAGAAAAGCTGTTTTCGGAATCCAAGGCTTTTTCGACGGCAAGCCTGACATAATAAAGGGGGTTTTCCAGGGCTTCGTCAAAATTATCCGCGTTTACCCGGCTTAAAACGCTCAATTCGTCTATAAGCATTCTTTTTTCTCTACTGGAAATCCCCAGATAAAATTTCTGCTCTCCGCTGCCGGCCGATGTTTTCTTTAAACCGGATCTATATCCTTTGATACGTTCAAGCCAGATAAAGAACCTGGCAATATCTCTCCTCCCGGCATCTTTAATAAATCTCATCCTGTCCGCATCGCCCAATACTTCTTTTTTCCCTATGCAATCGAAGAAAGTATCCTGCGTCGCAACTGCCGCGGCTTTCAATTTCGGGATACACCACAACGCAACCAACCGCTCCTCCAGATTCCTTATTTCCCGCGGGAAGTCGGGAAACCGGTCAAGCGTAGACTGCGTGTATTTCCCGCCGTCGCAGGCGCTTCGGCCCAAGATGCGTTCTTCACTGCCTTGACGTATTTCATCCTTGTCGGGCATAAAGAACAACGGATAGAATCTTTCAAACGGAAAGCTTTTCCCGGGGACGATTTTGGCTTTCGCTTCCGCGACGAGAGATATCACTGCCGCGGTAAGTTTACTTTCCTCTCCGACGGTCCGCGCCACGACCATCCAATCGGAGACAAGCGGACGGGAATCATCGTCATAATTATATGTCTTCTCGCCCAACTGTCCGGGACTGATAAAATACATCGCTATCACTGAAATAAGTTCTCCTCTGTGTTCCGGATGCAAAATAATGGGGGTTGTATACGACACCTTGACCCGCATTGCCTGCTGGACCATGGTGAAGAATAAAGTTTCTTCTTCAGATTCATCGCGTACCGCCGAACCTTCCGACATAATAAGTATCACGTCAAGGTCAGATCGTTCCCCTGCCTGTAATCTCGCCGTTGAGCCGAAAATCACCGCGCCGAGGATATTTTCAGGCATTTCTTTTAAGACCATCCGCAGATCCGCGATCCTTATTTTAGAGATCTTTTCATTCCCGCCGTCGTTATAATTTCCGAGTTCCGCAGCTGGCGTATCAAAGGTTGAGCCCTGCTTCTGATTATTGGCGTAATTCACAGGAAGAGAGTAATTTTCAAACAGATCTTTCAAAGCGGTATTCTTAAGATAAAGAGTGGGCAAGGTATACGTTCTTAACAAACCGCGCAGGATATCGATCCCGGGTTTAGTGAGGAAGCGCCGCTCACCGTTGATCTCCATTTCTACGCCTAATCCGGCTTCTCCCAGAGTGGGAGCCGATGGATGATTACTGAAGGAATATAACCGAATGGTAAACTCATCAGGAGATGACGGAGAAGGAGGAGATCTGGACCGGATCCGATATGTTTTTATATTTATAAAATACTCTTCTTCTACCCTGACACGCAAGGTTATCCGGTCGCGCAAAGCGAAACTGCCTCTTTCCCAGTCGGCGGGATCCATCTCTATTCGTTCCTGTCCCAGATTCGGATTCGCATGCAACGGAGGCGCTGTAAAATAGACTCCCCGGGATGTTTCACAAATCGACTCTATAAGCGAAATACTTTCCAACAGAACAGCGACAGCCTTTATCTGTTTATCTTCTTCCGTAGCTTCCTGTTCCTCCGCACATATAAGAGAATGTTCCGCGCAAAAATCGTATAGTCCTTTATAAATCCAGTCTGCCAGAAAGCGCTCATCCCTGCACAATCTGCGCGGCCCGGCTATTTGGGCAATAATAGATTTCGCTTTTTCAAAATATTCTTTTTGAAGAGTCATCAAATCATATAAAGATTCTATCCCTTTGGAAACACGCAGACCCAGCATGGAAGCGGCTTTAAAACCTCTATCAAGATTCTGGTATAATTCAACATATGCATCCCGGGAAAAATCAGCCCGCGCGCGCGCAGCTTCCGTAAGTTTGCCGGGAGTGACGTCGCGCCATTCCACGGAAGCGCCTGCGATGAACGTGCTGCCCCCGGGATAAAGCGATTCAATTTCCCGTCCTTCTTGACGCCATTGTGCCAGTGTCGCAAAAACAAGATTGAACCTCTCATCGAGTTTCAAATACGGAACGGCCGCCAATTCTTTACGTAGGAATTCAACCTTTTGTTTGGTTTGCTGATCAGCCTCCGGCATCCCCATCGCCGCGGCAACATACCCGGAACCGATATAACGCGCACGCCCCGGCCTGCCGGAAACGATATAATCGGTAATGTTCCTTATCCCCGTGTCGCGCGCCCTGCCTAATAACGTAGGACTATCATTCTCGGGAGACAACAAAGACCTGATCTCTATTCCACGCCCATCCACATCGGGAGAAAAGACGATCCTCCCCTTCACCACTGAATCAATCACACGCATCGCCAGCGTGTCGGCGAATAGACCATGGATATAATCAAAATCACCCGGACTGATACCGCTTACTTTATAGAAAGTATTTGCAAGGGATATTTTACTTTTCAATTGCGAGCATATTTCCCGGAACGCTTCCGGTGACTCGTCAACTTCAATAAGACCTTCTATAAGAAAATTCTGCGCGTAAAAACCATATCCGTCGTCTTCATCCAGACCATCCAGGAATTCTTCGCTCATCTCCAGTTTTTGCGAAAGCCTATCAAGCCTTGCCTCCACGCATTCCCGTTCCGAGTATTTGCTCCCATCATAACTCCACTGAAAGACAACCCCCACGATATTCTCCAGATGGTCGCCTTCGGCGTCAAATCCCAGGAGATCATAATTGAACCTTCCTATATACTTATGTACCAGCGTAAAAAGCGCCGCTGACCGGAAAATTTCCCTTATTTTTCCGTTCCATTCTTTTTTCATATCTTCCGGCAGCCGCCGTTTTTCTTTCAAAAGCTCCATCATAACGGATCTCAATGTTTTTTCGGCATTCTTGATAATACTCAAATGCGGCGCCAGCTTAAGCCTATCGGTATTCTTAAGCGCGAAATCCACTATGCATTTTAACTCTTCGATCCTGCCGGCAGCGGATAATTCCGGGATAACCGCCGGGCATACATATTCGGTTATGAACCAGGAGCCAAAAGCCATTCCGTAATCGTGCACTCCAAATATCGTCCTTACGTGTTCATACCAACCCTCCCGGCATAATTTCAGGGAGATATCTCTTAACGCCAGCGCAACCACTGCATCATTCAAACAAAAAGCCAGTTGTATCCTTTGCAATAATTCCCATACTGCTTTATCTTTCGCAGGATCTCCTTCAGACTGGACCAAGGCGAGCCACCCGGCAAATATCCGTTCCACCCGGGGATAGATATCACATTCATACATTCTCCCGATTTCTTCCTTATCTCCGCTAATCCCTTTTTCATTTATTCTATCCGTAACACTCTCGATTGCCGTTATCAAAGAATCTATATCGTCTTCGTCCTCCCCTTCGGAATGATCAACGTGCTGTCCGCCGAACCGCATAATCATCATTTCCCATCTTTTGATATCTTCTTCAAAACCATTCCCGCCGTCCGATTCCCCATCCTGTCCCTGAACAGCATAACCTAATTCTTCCGCCCCATATGTAAGGTCGCTTCGAAGATTAATCCAAGCGCGTAGAATATCGCGGCATGGATCACTCCCTCCGTCATAAGGTTCCGCGGATGCTGCGTCTTTGCCTCTCATATACCGCAAGATTCCCATAAGACCAGAAAAAGATTCCCGCGGGAACTCATAATCTATCATTCCCAAGACCGCCCCCTTTTGAAGGAATTCCAGAATATCATCCTTATCCAAGTTCTTGCGCAGCTTAGATAGCGGATCATCACCGTCAGAGAGTTTTAGAAGCAGTATAAGTATAGAAGATATCCCTCCGCAACTCTTCTGGTAATACAACCGGAGATCAACCCTGTTTTCATTTATATTTTCTATTACTATTCCTTCTTTTTTCAAACCTTCCAAAGACGGGACATTCCCCGGGACAAAGAGGAAGCGTTCGACCAAATACAACGCCCCGATGTCCCTTTCTTTGCCGGACAATACTTTTCTCGCTTTCAGGGCCCCTCTGGACTTAATAAGCGCCGTTTTAAACGATACCCCGGCGGCATCTCTTTTTTCCAATAAATCCTCCAAGGCTAAAGCGACAATGATTTTGCCCAAGCCCTTACCTTTTAAATATTCATCATCTATAATGATCTCGGAGATCAATGCCTCATTTATCTTCCTGAAGTAATAGTATTGATACATAGCCCTGATGCTGCCCGTTTCTTCTTCTCCCTGAAGGTATATATCGGTTTTATATCTCTCATATTGTTCATCGATGTACCGCCATGTTTCAAAGACAAGGGTTTTATCTGCCAATTTACCGCTTAAAACAAGCACTTTCCGGGTGTCGATAGAATCGCATTGCTCCCTGATCACTTTTATTGAGTCAGCGGTTAAGCGGTGTGTTTCTAAGATCTTATAGCGCGGATAAGTTTGGTCTAAATCACATACTATATCCCGCTTAACTATCTGCGGGACGCCGGTGATATTGTCCCTGATAAAATCGTCAATTCCATAAACACGGCGATATCCTCCGCCGTCGTTCTTGTCTGCCTTTGCTGCCAAGAGACGCCTGTTTGTTTTATCTCTGTTCTTAACCATAGAAACCACCCGCGTCCAGGCTGTCTTATTAGAATCATAAAACTGATTCCGATAGTGCGCGTTTTCTATATCAGGGTATTTTTTGAAAATTACCGTACGTTGTTCGGTTCCTTCCATAAAGATCGCTTCTGCCAACTTGTCTAAATATTCTTCTTTAGTCTTGATAGAAGACGGGATAGGCGCATTAACCGCGATCATACGTATGAAATCACGGAAATCGGCGTCAAACTCATATTCTCCGGGTTTGGGATGCGCCAGCAAAGGTTTATCGTTATAATAAAGTTTTCTGCTTAATTCCAATATCGCGAAATAATTTTCTTTTAATATTTTCTTGATACGGTAGAAATCTATCTTTTTCACTTCCGCCGTCTCGAATTTAATCTTAAGATTACAGGCTGCAGCAGTAAGCAATATCCGCTCATCGATACTCAGTTCTTTCCAAAGCCGCACAAAATATTTCTCGCTTGCACGGTCTATCATACCTTCCCCTTCAGTCAACATTACCCGCTTATGCCGCTTCGTGCCTCCATCCTTGCCCGGTTCATTGTCAGCGGTAACCGGAGAAGTACCCGGGTTTTGAGGTTTACTTATTTCAGCGTTTTGGTCCGCTGAATTATTCTTTTCGGAGTTCGCTGCTCTATTATCTTTATCGTTCCGGTTATTGCCGGGCCTTCTGATCACGGCGGAAAAGTCCCAAAGTTTCGATGTCAAATACGCCGACAAATAAACAGACGGTCCTGCGATCATTCCAAAGATTATGGATTCCCACCGAACGGTATTACCGTTAAATACCGAAATACCCCTTATAAACATAATAAGATAATCAAACTCATTCATATCCGGCGTTATTCCGCGTAAAAGTGTTTGCCGGAAAAACTCACTTAACCACTCGTTATTGGATTCTAATAAGGCTTCCGCGTAACCCTGGGGGATTATCCAAGATAACGGATTAACTGCTGTGCCGTCTATTCCCGGGGTTAACGCCGACACCATCAGCAGCGAAGCACTTAACGTGATCATCCCTATAATGATCTTCGGCAGCCCCGCGGGGAATAATTTTACAAAAAACCGGAAACCGATCGCTCCGAAGGCCATCCCGGCTATAAGATACAGACAAATAAACGCTATATTCGCATTGTTTAAAAACGCGCTCGCTGACAGAAACATTGTTTTTATAACAACTGCCGCATCAAAATCCAGATACGGGATCATGATACTTAAAGACCCGGCCCAGTTGATCCAAAAAGCGGCGCAAGCGCCTATTCCCGCCAAGATACCATTCACAAAAATATCCAGAGCGGCTGAAACCGATTCTATCCCGGCGGCAACAGCAAAAACAAACTCCTTAAGGACGCTTAAATCAATCTTCAACAAACTTTCTATATGATCGATCACTGCATAAAAACCGGATACCAACCTGCTAAACGCGGATAATAAAATAACCGGCAGATGGAATGTTAACCGCACAACCGGCCACCAGAAATGGACGGCTATAAACGGGATAACGAGGATTACCTGAAAATATAATATTAAAGGTGTCACAAGGTATGCGGACTGACGGATGCGCGCTACGATCTGTATTGCCGGCGCCACATACTTACCGTAACCGGTGGTTGACTTTGATCCATGTTTCACCGCGAAATAACCTTCGCTTTGTATATTTTCCGGCACTATTTTCCGATAGAGGAATATCTTGATCTTGGTTGAGAGATCGGCTGTGCCATATGTATGTTCATTGTAAGTTCCGGAAGTAATACCTTTTATTATTCCCAGAATGATCGCCGGCCTCTCGATATCCGACAAAGACCATTTTAACCTCCGCAGGTTCGCTTTTTGTATAACAAACCGTCCCTGCTTAGCATCCTCCCAAGACGAAGCAAAAGGCCAAAAGCTTGCGATAAATAATTCTTTTGCTAAAGAGAACCCGGGGAAAGAAGTATTGAAGCGGATTGTTTCCCTATCGGCGGCCAGATAAGATCCTTTTACGGCAACCACCTGATGAGTATACAAAAATGCGGCAAAACGCAGCAGGACAAACGCGTTTAAACAGGCGTCTGTTTTGCCGACCAGGATTATAGTCTTTTCCCGGTAATTAAGTTCGCCTATATAAAATCTCAAGAATTCTACGAGCGTTGTGGAGAAACTCTGCTTAGTCCCGGCATTTATTTCCCGGAATAATACTTTTACCTCTCCGGACCCGATATAAGCCTGCAGTTCGGGTAATAAAGGATGCCGGCAGTACTCTTGCAATACCCGCAGTATAGAATCAAGCTTTGCCTCATCCGCGCGGACGATATAAGCGCCGGATTGGCGATCCACGCGTGAAGATTTGGACTTCCTCTTACCGGTAATTCTTTTAGATAGTGCGATTGTCATTACCGGCAGAACAACAAAAACAAACGTGATGAAACGGGTCGGATACAAATATCCGATATTGTTCACTATAGAGACGCATAAATCGGCTATCAGTTGCCGCACCGCCGGCAGCGGCCTGGAGTTAGTGTCTATTGCCGGAATATCCGCACCGCCTCCGTCAAGAACCACTTCGACAGAAGAGCCTCCATTCGCCTCCATACGTAGTTCTTCGTTAGAATCTTTAACGGCGAACACATCGCGGGAAGCCTTTTGAACATTACCTCCGTCACATGAAGAATCACTATCTTCATGACCGCGTTCTATTCTCTTATCCATAAACTTCCAGAAAATATGCCAATTCATCACTATGCCGATGATATCGATGACAATCAATGCGTACCAAGGAAGATGAATATCGAGCAATATCATCAAAAACAGAGAAGCTAAAGGAACTACATATATGCCGCTAAAGAGAAAATCCAACAACCCTTCAAACAGAGATTCTTCATCCCGCGGATCGACCTTATAGAGATCGGAAAGCGATTCGGCGTATAGGGCCGCGCACAATAACAGAAGCCCCGCGAATATAAAAGACGGGGAGATATTCATTCCGGTATGCAGGAATCCGTCTATAATACGATCCAACGCGAATTCGGCACAGGCAGCTATCCCCGCGAAAGCGGACACAGCCGATATACGTCCTGGAAGCGGCTCTCTGCTGAATTCAATAAGTTTTTCTTCAGCCGGCGGGAAGAACCTTTTAGTTTCCCGGATGTAACTGACGCCGACAGCGGCTGCTGCCGTCTGCAAAGAAGCGTAGAATACGGGAATACCGAGCCAACGCGCAGGAAATATCAAAGTTGTAAAATCCACGATAAAAAAGACCAGGGTCAACGTAAACAGCGTCGCCTCCAGATCGAAGAGAAGGGACTCTTCTTCTCTTGGAGGGGCCCGCGGCATATCATCGGCTTCAGGAAGATTATTTCCATTACATATTTCTATTCTGCTGTTTATCTCCTGCAGAAAAAGCGTACCGGATTCGATGATCTCCATCACCGCGATACCGATCTCGGGAGCAATATCTCCTTTGCTCCCCAGGGCCCGCGTCGTTATATCCAGAATAAGACTGATCAATATCCCTTTCATCTCTTCCAATTCCTGAAGCGTAAGAGAATCCCCGGAAATGCGCGCCCTCTCCATCTCCATCCTAAGCCATTGGAACAACGAAGCGAGCGAAGGAATGGCTTTCCCTTCGCTGTTATAAATGAACTTCTTCAATACGCCGTTCACAAAGATCATACGCCGAGGGTCCCAATCTCTTATTTCATTGCTGAAATATCTGCGGAAGTGGCCTTCCGCTAATAAACAGACATCGCGATAGCCTGCAGGGCCCCAGTCAACCGTTTCCAGGAGCAGAAAAAGGGCGATCGCGGCGCTATGGCGAAGCTTTTCATCATTTAGGGCCGCCGAATCCACGATCCCGGGGATCAACCTGGTAAGCGTAAAGCCGTCGGCGCTCAATCCGGCGCTGCCTGATCCCAAACCGGCGATTATGATCGCGCAGAGCCTTCGATGTAACTCTTGAACTATATCTTCGCGCACACATTTGCCCTCAACGCTTATCTTCCGCAGACTCTCTATGTATTCGACAAAATCCGCGGCGGCCCGGTAAAACGGCGGTACCGCGAGCGCAGTGACCGGTGATTCCCGTCCGCCATCCTGTTGTTTCGCGCAGCCTTCGGGATCTCTCTCTACGTAAAATGTATAATCAGGCATATGCTTAATTTCAGCCCCTGTTTCCATTAAAATACGGCAAACAGCAGAGAACCCTCCGCCGACAAACCAAGTCAAACGGCCGTCACGTTCAATTCCCGTCTTCCGGTTAAGTCTAACGGCTTCATCGATAAGTTCAGGCGGGACATAATATGCGTCATACACGTCGGCGAAGAAATTCAGCAAGGCGTCCGTAAAATCCTCTTCCACAGCTCCCGGAGAAGAAGTAACGACAAAAGCTTCCTCGCCGGCCATGAACCAGGTTTTCACTTCTTCTGTTATGCACGAAAATATCTCTGTTTCTCCTGCGATATTGAAACCGGAGAAAAAATCACCATTCAGAGGTACAATAAGACCGATATCCTTAACATCTGCCAGTACCAGCATCACGATCGTACCTTCAAGCAGGCGTTCCTCCACAAAAACAATCCTTGGAAAAGAGCTTTTTATATACGAAGATTCTACTGTGACGGACTGTTCATTTCTATTGAAAGCCAGCATTAAAAATATTCGCTGCATATATTCATTATAATCAAACGCCATTTTCCCTTGAGTTATTTGATATAACGCCCCCGGACGGACAACGGCCATTACTTGCCCGTCATTTTCCTTGATTCTACGCAGTAATGTATCCATCTGTCCGCTGTTCGTGTTATACGTAACCGCCTTCCACAGCTTCAAGGCGCTTTCCAGCCTGCCTCTGCCCTCACTAAAAGTCAACGCAGATTCATTATGTTTACAAAAAAGAGTACCGAACAGGCCGATTGAAAAATAATGGTCATAAGCAACAACTCCCTGCATACTGTCGCGCAACAGGAATTTGTAGATAGAAGCAGGCAGCGCTACCGGAGGTTGCCCCGGCTCCCTGACCGTTATCCGCGGGCATTCCAATTCTCCTTCAAAAGGATTAACCATATAAAAAGAGGCGCCTGAGGTTAAAAGCGAAGCAATGCGTTCAACAAGGCCAAATGATTGCCAACCCAGGACTTCCGGGCCCAGACTCATTGAAGCGTATACAAGGTCCACACTTCCGGCTTCGATGACCGCTTCTATATCAACCGCCGACATATAAAACAACTCCACGTTTATTCCCTGGAGCGCGCCGCGTAGAGCCGAAAGTTGTTCAATCAGGTCCCGCACATTATCCCGGTATGCCTCTATAACAATGATCCGCTTGATATCAGGAAAATGCTGCAGTATCAACTCCACTTCAACAGTTGTCCGGCCCGGACCGATAATAACCACTTGTGAAAAATGACGTTCTTGAGCAGCTTTATGCAGGAACTGAATTGCTTTACCCCGGTTTTCGCGGATCGTCGTTCCTCCCGGTAACTCACGGCCATGCAGCTGAAAATACTCCAGCCTCTGATCCGCCTGCTTCACCCCTGTTTGCAATACCTCCGGTAAACGCTCAACCCCAGCTATCCCTTCGCGATCAAAGCGAACGCTAAACGGCTTCTTTTCCGCCAGCATATCTTCAATAAGATCCTCGGGAGCTACAGGCGCGCCGGTTTGCGCAGGTAATCCCGCCTTTTTGCTGATATATAACGCGTAGAGCTCAGACAAATCACTTATCTCCCCGGGATATAGATCCATAACATCCCTCATAACCTCGATTTCCGGGGCAGAGTGGTAATTCAGGATAATACGCCGGCCTCTAAGAGCTATTCCGCGAAAAATATCCTCATTTTCAAGAAATCTTACGGGAATAGCGCTCACCATAGCCTCAAGCTGCGGGACAGCCTGGACGCAACTGATGAAACCGCCCATAGCACTCACGGCAATGTCGTAAAACGGCAGGATATATTTGAGAGAATATTTATCGGGAGGCAGAGAATCGATGAACATTTTCCAGGCGTTTCTTCCCTGTTCCTGCAAACTTAATTCTTTGACAACAAGCGCGCATGCGCTTTCTTTAAACAAAAGCGAAGTCAATCCCTGCAGCAACATCTTTTCTGATACTATACCCGCCCTCTCCCACAATAACAGAACATTGCATTTCGCGGCAACGGGAACATCCTTACTTTCGAACAGGGCGTCTTTTAATCCCAACCATTCTAAAAGTACTCTCCGGGGTATAACCGAGCCGGTCTCACAATTCAGGTCCTTCCTTCCTCTACAATCGATACCTAAACGGACCAGACGGCTGAACGCATTTGCTTTTCTTGCGGAAGAGATGGAATGAAGGCTTAGCGAAGATAAAACACGCACAAAAGCATCCACGTCATTCTTACGCAGCCACTGCACGTACGGTAAATAACTTTCGACATCCATCCGTTCTTCATCGTCTGACATAGGAATATCGGTAAAATTGACGATATCTCCCCCTTTGGGATGCCGCGAACTCAATAAAAATTCGAATAATTCACTTATCTCTTCCTGCTCATCCTCTGCAAGCGTGTTCTCTTTTAAAATATCCGCCAGCATCAGGCTTATCCCGGACGGGTCAAAATCATTATCGTCGATCATAATCGCCAGCGCGCGCAAACCTTCATCTCTTATCCACTTGTTTGAATTAAGCAAAGATTCCCGGACTGTCTGGATCATATCTACCTGTATATCGTCAAAGGTCAAAAGATGCCTGACCGCCTTCGGGTCATTCTCTTTTTCCATAACACCATCCGGTTCCAGTATACTGCCGATACTGTCCGATGACTCCTCGGTGTTTAATGCGTACCGGACAACGCCTTTCGCAGCCAGCGACGGGAATGTTTCTTCTTTCAACAACCGCCGCAGAGCGTAAACACCGTCTTTTCTGTCCTGCCGGAATGCCTGCAATATATCTTCACCTATAAAATCCAGATCGCCTTTTCCATAAAGCGTGTAATATTCCAGGAAGGCTTCCAACAATTCTCTGCTAAGCAGAACGCTGAGCAGTTCTTCCGCTACGATCTCCAGTTGAAAATCAATTCTCCAGCGCAAAATATCATCCAGGAGAAAAAGCAGTTCTATCTTCGCTTTTAACTCTTCATTAGTATAAATCAACAATTCCGTCTCCTCGAACGATACCTGCAATTGTTCCGCGAATTCGGCGCGCGGCGCGATCGCGGCCGCGAAGCCGATCTGTTTTTCCTTAGCGTTCTTTCTATTGCCGGGATCGGCCTCGGAATTAAGAAAAAGATTGCGCGTCCGCGGCAGATTAAACGGCCGCAGCAGGGACTCAATAAAACATTCCGGGGTTACGCCGCTAATATAACATTCCCTGCGGGTGATACAGGTGGAAAGGAATCCCCAGGCATCGACTATCGGATAATACGTGCACTGCGCCTTACCCCATTGCTCCCTTTTATTGAACAACTGCTGAACGGTCCATTGTTTCCGGATATACCCCTTGCGTATGCCGTATTCCACCGACCTCGGGGAAGAAAATTCCATCGGCCGCAGTTCATTCCTATCAAAAGCCCGCTTAATACTCCCCCGGCTTTTTATTGAGACAGCCTTTTGCAGCTTCTTATAGAAATTGCGGGAATTCCTTTTCATTCTTCTGAAACTGACTGAACTCTCCGGGTCTCCGCAGGCGGCTTCTATCCAGCGCATAATGATCATATTCCGGCCGTCGGGATGGACAGGGAAAGCTTCACGCATAGCGCAGATCACATCCGCGAAAGCATCGAGCATCGCCTCTTCGCTGCCGTTGAATTCCGGGATAGCGATCGCCTTGCTCAGCGTTTCCGGCCCCCAGCTAAAATTAAACAGTATACCGCCTATCGCTCCAAGGTCATCTCTCATTTTACGGAAAAATTCCGGCATTTCTTTATGCTGCTCGATAAAATACAAACCGTAGGTGCTTAAGGCAAATGTCTCTCCGCTGTCTTTACACGCCTCAATTACAGCCTGAAGGTATTCCAAGTCATCCAACGAATCCTGTCCCTGCATTTCCACACCCGGGAAACCGATTTGTAATGCCAATCGGACAATCCCTGCCAATTCCTCCGGTTTCAAAAGCTTAAATTCCCGGCTTTTATTCCTTAGATAAGAATGGTCCAGGATACAATGCCGGCATCCTCCCCTGCACGACAAATCCGGATAATTGCTGTTATTCTGGACGCCGAAAGAGAAATCACCGGTCTCATCATTAAACAACAGAGGAAGAAGTTCCCGTGACTTTACCGGATCCAGCATTGCCTGTTTCCAATCTTCGTGCCCTTTATAGCGGCTTATATCCAGCCACCGCAAGACTTGTTTCAGCGTAGGAAGGCTGCCGCCGTCAAAAGCGGCAACATTCCCTCTCCGCCCGACTTCCCGAAGCGCAGGCCTGCCGATATACGCTTCCACATGATACCCGAAGCCTTCAAAATTAACGACGTTCTTCGGAACCTGTATCCAGAGCCAACGGGCCGCTGGCCCAAAGTCTATCCATCCTTGAGCTAATTCAGGCATCGTTTCCGGGAGCATCGAACGCCTTACCTCCGGGCACTCCTCCTCGGCAATAGCTACTATATCTTCCAGAAGCCGCATCTCGGTCCCCGGCGGGAACACCCCTTGAGAAATCAATTCGGGCACAAACGAAGAGATCATATTTCTCCCGAAAGTATCCAACTCTTTATTTTGAGCGGCTGAAAACAACGCTTCTACAAATGCGAGCTGCTTATCCGAGGTTTCTCCCATACCCCCGATACTCTTTTTCATTAAGCCGGCAAGGATCAATTTCCCTTCTTCGGTCAGCATATCCGGGATCCCCGACTCAACGATCTTACCGCAAATACGGCCGCCGATCCTGATCCTTTCCCTTGGTCCGATCCATTCATCGAATACAGGGGTCTCGGCTGCCGTATTGGCAAGATAAATCGCGCCCTCCGGCTGCGTGATACGGGACAAGAACTTTATATGCTCTGTTTTTATCAAGGAATCAAGCGACAACGCCATCTTAAGATAAATTTCCTGATTATGAAGATCGATTCCAAACTCTGTCTTAAAAATATCCCGGACATACATAAGCAGCGGCCCTATAAGCTGGGTCATAACGAGCGAAGACACAGTTAAATCGCTCTTTTCCGGAGACCCGGCGCCGATGCCTCCGTAAGTATCAAAAAACGACTTGTACCGCTTGAGCATTGCGATATATGCCCCGCGTGGATCGCTCGTCACGGAAATTATATTGTAGATGTCCTCTACCAAAGCCTGCGCTCCGGCAGTGATATCGTACTCTCTCATTTCTATCTTTTCGCGCAAACGTCTTCCCTGCTCATCGCGGGCGTCTTCAGGGACACTCTCCAGAGCCAACGACATACTCTCACTATCAATATCCACCAGAATAACTTTTTCGAACATATGCGCCAGTTCAACCAGAGGGATCTCTGTAGCGGGCCCGGCTCCAAGCACCGTAGCCAAGCCTCTGCCGGAAGTTAACCCGGCCGCCTGTAGAATAAGCTCCCTGCTCCTCCTGATATACTCCGTCCAGTATGCGCCGTACAACCGCCGCATCTCTCCGGAGTATCTGCTCGTTTCAAGATTATGTTCCCGTAAAGTTTTGAGCCTGCCGCCATCCGGATCCAAAGTCGCGTATGCTACCTGCATTATGACCCGGCCTCCAGGAGTGACAAAATAGGCGTGAACGAGGTCCTCTTGCGGATACTGATATCCGGAGCGTTCTCCCCGCGCCGATTCCCATAACGCGACCGTCTTTGCCGGGAAATCTGGTTTTTGAACGTCAGAATACAGCTTCAACAGGCTCGACAGTATTGTTGCCTTACGGATCGGAATAATACCAAGTGAACGTGTATATTGGATAGTGCGCGATAACCTCAACATATGCGCGCTGAATTCTTCCTCGCTCATCAATAATGCGAATTGCAATTCCGCCTTAATAACTTCAGGAGAACAATGGCCGAGGTTCTCCAATAACTCAAATTCTATAAACTCGGCTTCATAAAGTTCTTTTTCAAAAAGCTCATGGACAAAAGAGGCTTTAGGGGCGATCCCTTCTTCTTCGTAGAAACCGCGCAACGCCGCTTCCGAGAAATAGATACCCGGCCCGTCTATATCAGATTCTAACGCAAGCAGACAGGCATCTGTTTTCTTACCGCAGGTTTTAAAAGCTTCCGGATTGGCTCTTCTTATCCGGATATCTTCCCAATTCTTCTCCGTGACAACGAACAATCGTGATGACAACCGCGCATCGTCCACGGAAGGCCGGATCTCTTTCGCCCCCAGCGCTAAAGCGAACGTCCTGATATCCATACTTCTGATAACTTCTAAATCCCCGATTCCGGCGACCTTCCGCCATACCTCGAAAAGCATTCTCGCCAGTATCTGTTTCTGATCTGCGGACATTAGAGTGCGCTGCGCTATTCTCTTCAATTTAATCAAATTGATCATGTTCTGTTCATTCTCCGCCCCACCGTTACCTTCCCGTCTTCCGCCGCCATCCCTGCCTGTCTTTTCCATAATCAGCCTGATTAACGTATAATCCAGCCGATCCCGGTATGCGGCAACCGCGTCCCCTATTTCGCCATCCGCAAAAATGGCCCCGAACACCCTCTCTTCTTCAAGCGCATTCAGGTACTCATCAAGGCCGTCGGATAAGTTAATGCTTAACCGGAACAACCGCGGGTTTTCCTTGTCCGCGACAAGCTTGTGAAACCCTAGTTTTATATACGCCTTGATAATGTCGACTAACCAATCGTTACCATAACAGAAAGCAATGGTTTGAATAGTATTGATTGGTGTACTTCCCTGACTTGCCGTTATTTTCTTGAGTGCCTCGATAAGCATCCTTCTGGCAAAACCTCTTGGGACCGATATTTTATCTGATTTACGTATATCAAGTTCATTTATGATCTTTCCGCCTGTATCAACCCGCAGTGACAAGAATCCGATCGGCCAGTCGCTTTTAAGCGTATATGCCGTCAATCGCAGCTTAGGCAGGTCTGAGTCACTACGAATATAATATTGAGCGTGCGCACTCTCCTTGCATCTTTCTTTACCGTCATTGCCGCCGTCAAAGCTTTTTCCCGGACCGGGCCGAGGATTGGATTCTGTAGATGTATCATTAAATACACAGGATAGCCGCTCCAATGTCTCTATCACCTTTTCATTCATCTCTAAATAAGCGTAAAGATTGCATATTTTACTGTTCACCTCACCCAACATTCTTAAGAATTCATTGTCTTTTTCATAGAACTTAGCTACGCTATTCAATTCCATGACCGCCGTTTCATAGAATTCCAGCGCCGATTTGAAACACCCCAAACCAGCGTATATCGCGGCAAGGTTACGCCGCGTCAAAGCGGTTTCCTTGATTAGCGCGTGATCAAAAATCTGTCCTGTCTGAGTAATCGCTTCATATTTCTTGACCGCCCACTCTGTCCATGCTAAAGCCGCCAGTACATCGTTCTGATGTCTTCTTAAATTATAGTATTCTGCCCCAACGTCGTTCGCGAGCAAACACATACTGAGTTTAGCGGTCCTATTATCAGGATCAATCGCGGCAATCTTGTCCCAGATATAGAACGCTTCTTTAGAACAAGCTATCGCCTCCTTTTTTTGCCTGGACAATGAATAAACGCAGGCCAGATCCGATAATGTTTCTCCCATATCCGTTAATTTTTCGGTATCCCGGCAATCCTCTCCCATAAATTTCTTTAACAACAAGATCGCCGCGCGGTAATAGGCGGATGCTCGGAAATAATCTTTCTGCGCAGAATAAAGATATCCCAGATCCTGACAGATATTACCGACCAGCTCTTGATTCCCCTTGTCCTCCGCATCCCTGGTTAATGCTTTTACTCCCAGGTTAAACGCACTGTTTAACAACACTAAGGCGTGCTGGTTATCCCCGCAATCCATACACAGATTAGCAAGGTCGTACTTGACCCTACTGAGGCCGCTTAAGATCCCGCAATAAGCGTCATTTCCGGCCAACTTCTCGGATTCCTCTAATGAATACTCTATCAGTTCCAATTGACCTGGAGATAACGCATTACCAACTGGATTTTCTTGAGACAAACTGAACAGCACTAATCCGTTATGTAGAAGAGAAAGCAGTTGTTTCAAGTCTTCACAGGCATCCTTATTCCGCTTATCCGTCAATATTAGGCTTTCTGGGATTATTTTATGACTGAAGAGAGTCAATTCAAGCGTTGTAATCATTAATATTTCTTGTGCATTTAAAATGTCAAATCCGGGGAAATCTCTAAGTAACGGCATCAGCTTTTCCTCTAATAATTTCGCTTCCTGATACCTCCCCGACTCTATCAATATCTTCGTAAGTTTATAATAATGCTCCGCCAACGCGTTCCGATCCAAAGGATCACGCGGATCCCCGACACAAGCCATCTCCAATCGTTCAATATTCCCAGTTAATTCGGCAATCTGCGCTAAAACTTTCTCTCCAAAATCAACCGTGTAGTTTTCCCGATCTCCGCCATCACCCGGTCCGCGCCCCCGACTTAATTTACTAATCGTTATCCAATGCGCCCCATTAAGCTTATGGGACAAGGCATCGCTAAACAATAAACGCAAGAACACAACCAATTCCTCGCGCGACATATCATATTTTTTTGTGAAATCCCTAATCTCTTCAGAATTCAGGAAAACCTCAACGGTCATACCGCTATTGTGACGAATAATATTCAACAACACACTCCAGAGAGTTGGATTTTTCCCCGACCACAATTGCCGATAAACCCCCTCACACCCCTGATAACGTTTATAGACAAATCCACTTCTCAAGCTATTGCAAGCCACATCGACCTGCCAGGCCTTAATAATATTCTTCAACCCTATTTGCGCTATCGATATAGCTCCGTTTATCAATTCCTCCCCGCCGTCAAATCGCACTACTTTTACGCCATCCCAATCGTATTCCACCGGCGAAGGTATCCCGCGGATATCCCCTAATCCGCCTATAAAGTAAATCTCAACACCTTTTACCCGTTTACCTTCTTCATCTACCGCAAGCAAGCCGTACTTATCCGTCACCAGCCAAATATGATCGGCTATTTTACACTTACCACCCCTGCGAAAAACGTTTTTAACCCCGGTCCTATCCACAAATTGAAAGTTTACTCCCCGCATTATGCGGTATTTGCCTAATTTATGCGGCCCTAAAGATTTATCCCATTCCACAAAAAGTTTTTTGTAAATACCCGGGGCGATAACCTCATAATCCCTGTCATACAATCCCTCTTCAAGTTCTGTTTCAGTGGAAGAACAGGTATAGAATATTTTTATCCCCTCAAGCAAGCCGGACATTATCCTGATTATCGCCCCATGCAGCACTCCCGTAACTTCAACAAAATCCAACTTTTGCGTAACGGCTTCCTGCACAAGCCAATTAAATACGCTCTCCGCTAATCCATCGCCTCTTTGCCCGGGAATATGAATATCGGGAATCTTCAAAGCGCTGCGATATTTACTGCGGCGTATTTCATAACTTACGGAGCCGGAGGAACTCTCCGGCGTCTTGCCGTTTATCAGCACCGTCCCTTTAACTGATAAATCCATATCCACTTCCGGAGGTTGAGGGAATAATTTAATTATTTCCCCGCTGCGCATATTGCGCAGGCAAACGGATAATAATTCCCCCGTAGCTGTATAGTTTCTACACTCTAAAACATATCCCCAGTCGCCTTTCCTCTCCAGCAAGCGCCCATCCTTAGTGAACGAAACTTTCCCCTTTTTGTTAGCGCCAACTTTTTTCCCGCCGTCAGCAATGATCCGGTTATCCGGTCCGATCTTATATCCCAACGCCAAAGCTTCTCTCTGAATAGTCGTGATATCTCTTGCAATTACTGACCAAAACGATCTTTTGGCAAGATGAATACTGCGTGAGTGTAATTTATTTATCATTCGCGCGTTAACATCTTCAGGGAATATATTCGAGTAAATGTCACAAATTCCGGTTTTATCGTCTATTCTAACCTTTGTTTGCATTAACCGTTCTATCAAAATAACGGTTATCGCCGCGCGGGGAGTTGAGAAAGATTTAGTCCGTGTAGCTCCCTGAACCTTAATTTTTTGCGCTTGAGAAGGAATAATCGGCTGTTCATCCAGCCCCCAAGAAGCGATATCCGGCCAGAAAGCCACCAATAACTCCTTATTAATACTTCCGCCTTCAATAAACACCGGGGAATGTCCTTTAAGCCTCAATAAACCGATCATCATAAGTAATCGTAAATACGGACGCGTACTGATCTTATTCTCTGAAATACTTCTACTGGCAAGAGGATGCCAAGGAATATCTTCCCCGGGATTATTTGAGCATTCATATAAGGCCGACAATAGCTTACGCACCTCAACCGAAACTATGTTCCTGCAGTATTGCTCTACCGTAGAGACCGCGTTCCACGCAACCTTTGATTCCTTAGCCACGGAGCAAGAACAGAAACCTTTGTCACTTTGAATTGCTTCGCGCAGCTTTATGAACAACTCCGGAGCCAGCACGCTATCCGGGTCATGTTTCTCGACAAGCCGGTATCTTTCCGTAACTAAATAAACAAGAACCTTGCCCGCGACATTGTAATGCCTGACATTTTTTTGCCGCAAAAAACTTCCGCCGTCAGCAATGATCCGGTTATCAGGTCCGATCTTATATCCCAACGCCAAAGCTTCTTGCCTTAAGACCTCCGGATTTCTTAAAATTAGATCCATAACCCGCTTATTGCTATTCTCCGATCCGGATGGATATAATTGCGTAAAGATCTTCACAATCGCCGCCCTATCGTTTATTTTATCCCCGGATTGCCTTAAACTTTCCAGAACAATGCAAAAAACTGCCGCGCGGGACTGCGGAAACAGCTCCGGCCCAAAAACCATTAATAATTTCTCATTAATACTTCCGCCTTCAATAAACACCGGGCAAATTCCTTTAAGCCGTAATAAACCGATAAGATCAAAAAGCCAGGGGTAAGACATGATAGTCACCCTGCTCCCTTCAGGAATATTTTCCTTAACAAAGACATACCAGGGAATATCTTTTCCTAAAGTATTTTCCGCATGATATAAGGCCAATAATAACTTTTTATATCCATCCGGCAATATTTTTCTGCAATACATCTCAATCAAATAAATTGCCCGTTTAGTAGTTTTTAATTCCCTGGCTGAAGTATTTATACAAAAACCCTTATCCTTTTGTATCGCTTCGCGCAATTGCATAAACACGGCTGGCGCCAACACGCTATCCGGGTCATGTTTCTCGACAAGCCGGCATCTTTCTACAAGCAGGAAGGAGATTGCTTTGCCTACGGTATTGCCAAATAATCCCTTTCTCTGCTGGGAAGTGCTGCCAGCCGCGCCACCGTCTGAAATTCCACGCACTAATTCCGCGACATAGGCACCGCGCGGATAACGATTACGCACCTCAGGCGGCCATTTCACGCGCAATAAATATCCTGCTTTCCAGGGGGAATTATCATCGCGCGCGGTAAAATAGTTCGCCTGCCCGATAAATAAAACCATATCCGACTCCGCCGCCGCCAGTTTGAATTCAGGAGACATCCGTAACAGATCAGTGCCTAATCCCAGGGAACCTGTTGAGACAATCTTGATCTTGTTCATCTGTTCTCCGAATAGATCCTTCGCTTCTTTTTCTTCCATCAACGCTTTCAAATCACCGGCTGTCACATCATTCGCCGCGGCGGCCTCCTTACCGGCAAGATAAACCTTCTCAATACCAGGCATAATGACTCGCAGCAATACCAGATCGGCGATGATCTCCCCGGCATTATCCGCCACAATAGTCAAGACTTCCGCTCCGCGGATCTCCTCAAGAATTTTCCTAAAAGAACATAAATTGTGCCAGAACTCAAACGAACGCATTTTCTCCAGTTCTTTCCCGATGAAACCGCGCACATTACCGTTTATGCTTTGCCGCATTCCGGTATCCGCCATATCGAGACCGTTGCAGATCGCGCACAAACGCAAAGCGGATTCTACCGGGTCTGAAGAGGCCTCGCAGAGCGCGAGCATACCCGGCAGAAAAGACAACATAACTTTGTTGGAATGTTGCTTGAAACCGGCATCCGGGTCTTCTCCCAACCGCGCGCGCAAAATAGCGAAGACCACTTCCAAGACTTCAAAATGCGCCCATTGCGGAATTTGAGGTTTCTCCAGGAATACGTTTATCTCTTCTATCACTCGGGCACGTTTTATCTCATCCTTTATGGCCCGTTCAAGGATAGAATACGCCAATGTTCTGACCCGGATCAAAAGATTATCTTCGGAAGTTGAGCCCTTCAACCAATCTTCTATGATCGCGCCTCCCAGCCTGTATATTCCTTTATACCTGGATGCTTCAAGCGGAGCATACACTCCCCTGATCCCGAACCTGATACCGGCTACTTTACGCAGACGCTGCTGGATCTCTTCTCTTGCCCGGGGAGTCATCGGGAACATACGCAGGGCCGAAGCAGAATTATTGACCGCCAGGCATTCTTTGACCTCCATGATGATCTCCGCAGGCAGAACACGAAAAATATCGCTAAGATAATATCTATGAGGATAGGCGGACCTGTCTTCTTCCACTATCCCCAGGAACACAAGATTTTTCAATTCCGCGCTTATACTCGGTTTCTTAAGTAGCTCCTGACGTTCAAATAATTCTCTCAAGGTTACCGGTTTATCGGAAAAATTACGCTCTTTATACATAAATTCAAAACAAACCGGGGAATCCGGCTTACTGGAGCCTCCGTCCTCTTTCCTTGCGTCCGGTTCGGCTCCATACTGCTTTGATATGACGGTCAAAACTATTTCCCAGGCAGAAGTTATATCCGATATCTTCTGGAAATATCTGTTGCTTTTAAAAGGCTGCGGGACATGGATGAAACCGACTTTTAGACCGGGGAAATTATTCAATGCCCGGAAATAAATATAATTGCACAGGTAATCACCCGGATAATCATTCTCCCTGACGGAAAATCCGTTGTATAATAAATCAACGATGGTTTTGTCCCAATCAATACCGGTTATAATTGTCTCGGGAGCGTTGTGATCTATCTTCCCTGAACGATAAACATCCTTGTTATCTTCTCCGCGCATCATATTAAAAGCCTGCTTTTCTAAAGCGAGCTGATCCGGGAAAGGAGCGACTCCCGAACAAAGCAATATAGAAGGATGGTATGCATTGATCGCGGACTCCAATATTTCATAACTTCTCTCCCATTCAACCGGCAGACAAACCGCCACGATCTCATATCCATTAAAAGCCCGTTTGTTTAAAGAACGGATAGCCTCCCACGAAGGATTATTTTTGATACCGCCGAATTCACCAAAACCTGTTAATAATATTGTTCCTTCTCCTCCTGCGGGGCAATTTCCGGAAAGAGAATTATCGATATCAATAACCGGGTTATCCGCAATATCTTCGATATGAGTATTACTAAATCTCTTAAAACTCTTTAAAAGTAATTCCGCAATTCTACCGCCGTCGTTCAATATCTTTCTAAAAGCCGTCTTATTCCGGTCATACACGCAACTTTGGAAAGGCTCAAAACCATGCGTTTCAAATAACGGTCTCAATACTTCACTCCGCTTGAGGCTATACTCACGGGAATCAATTATTTGAAATTCGACTCCGGGGTTATGCTTTTTAGCATTTTCCAATGCCGCGGTCAAAGCCCTATGAAGAAATGCAGGATAATCATCCATTCCGGTATATGCTGTGAATTTCTCTATCGCTCCCCATTGCGGGTCAATTACGCAAAAGGCTTCTGCCGACACCCAACGTAGACAATAGAAACACCTGTCATTCGTCATTGGAAATATCAATAAGCGGCCTTCGCCCAAAGAATCTTTAAACTTATATTCCAGAATACCCTTCTTCACGGTAAAAAATACCGGCTCATTCTCCTGCATATTGTAGAAAATAATACCTGCCAGCCCTTTCCTGGAAATTTCATTGAGCACGGCTTGGCTGATATAGAAAGTTTTAGCCACTCCGGAACGCAGATCGGTCTCCTTTACAAACTCCTTGCTGACCTCATTGATTTTTCCGCGGATAATGCCCGCCCCTGAACAAGTGGTCGCGATGCGATAGACATTACCGGTATCCATCGTCATAAAATATTCATATGCCGGACGGGTCATAAATATCCCGGTGCCTCTCGCATTTTCGTCCGGGAGATCGATAAATCCTGCCGAACACATAGCAAGATAAAAATCTCCGCCGTCGGGAATGGAGAATTCAGTCCCCGGCTGATAGATCCCTCCCCGCTCGAGATACCTGCGCAGCAGCGGCTGGAGGACAACCCCCGGCACCGACCAACTGATCGTCTCCCACGGCGCGTTATTCTCCAGGAGTGTTTTCACGTATGAGGAACTGACATTAAGATAGACATATGGCACCAGGAACACCGTGGGGATAGCGGACTCCAATAAAAGGTTCGCCCAGGCAAGCGGCAATTCACTCTTTAAGTCTTTATAGTCCCTGGCGCCGCGCAATAAGACAGTCGCACCCAGCCGGCGCGCGCAGTCAACCGTCAGTCCGTCATAACAAATCACCCTCACATTAGTTATGCCGGCGGACCTTAAAGACGCCTCTATCATCGCTTTATTCTCTTCCCGGGAAAACCAGTGTTTACCGGCTTTATCAGGATTAGGGCCGATACCGACATAGACCAGATCGGCCATCGCCGCCATCCTGCGCACGACTTCCAGATGTCCCTGGGTAAAAGGATCGAAACTGCCGGCATAGAAGACGACAATACGATTTGATCCAAAAAGCGGATTCTTACCGCATTCCTTTAAATATTGCTTTATCAAAGGCTGAATGGATACGCTGTCTAACGTAATTCCCGCGGGGATATTGAAATCAGCCTGCTTAAGCATCTTCGAGAAGGCTTGCACGTATGGCTGAAGCAATTGTCCGTCTATCTTCAAATATGCCGTCTCCGGCATCACAAACACCGTATCCAGCCCGTATTTCTCATAGTTCTCTTTGGCGGTCGCTTCCTCAACTTCAATCCTGAAAGAATCGGGAGAAGTACTGTAGAGTTTCCTTATTAAATGATGGATCCGCGTTCTCGCGAAGAAATCCGTCAGTCCTTGCGATTTGAATATCCCGATTACGGTCACACCCGGGATATCCCGCGTTAATACGCGCATTCTCTCCACCTTATTCTGAAATTGCCCTTCCGTTTCATAAGCTCTCGCCATTACCAGAACGACTATCTGATCGAAAAGTTTCAAGCCTTGCCGTATTACATTAAGATAAAGCGCGGACTGGGAATCTTTCTCAAAATACCCCGGATAGACCGTGATACTGCTGCCGGACAGGAACTTCGAGATTCTTACCCGCACCGGTTCCGGATACATTATCAAGACATCGGAAAGCCGTTCTTGCGCCTGGCGGCAAGCCTGCGCGTAATCAAGGTCTTTTTTCAACAATCCCGCCTTGACGGAAGCGAATACGGAAACAGCGCTGATGAAACAGGATATTTCTGCCGGAGAGAACAACAGTTTTAGAAGGTAAAAAGCGTTTTGTGAGAAGTAAATCTTTAATTCCGGGGAGGAAACCACGGTATGGATAAATAATGGCGGAGCGCGCGGACCCAATTGCGGAAGGAGATAACAAGACACAGGAAGATCAGCCGCTCCCGTGACCGTTTCACGGTAAATTTCTTCGGCTTTGACGGAAGCAACGCTTTCGATATAGCGCGCGGTGTCCGGGGATAATCCTAAGAGCATATCCCCTCCGTCGTTGTTTACTTCCTGAGGGATTCCGAGAACTATCAACTGTTTAAAACCCCAGTCGGCCATTCCCGCATATCCATTCAGATAATCGGCAACACGTTGAGCAGCTTCTAAACTCTCCTGCGGTACTTTAAGAATAATCTTCCCGCTGAACTCGCCCCCTCCGCGTTTATGCGCCAGAGCCAGCATCGTCCGGCAGTGTTTATAGACCTGGAACATTTTGATTTCCCCGGTTACCTTCCCGTATTTGGAGAGGATCGCCGCCATTTTGAAGATATTCTGATCCAATAAAGCGTGAAAGGCATTTCTAAAATCTTGTTTATTATTGATTGAATCAAGAAGACGGATGGTATTATATAAAGTGTCGAACCTGTCCGAAAACCACAGCTTAACTTCCACCGCGGAAATTTTATTGTCTGAAGAAACAACCATTGAATCCGGTTCGCCGTATCCGAAAGCCATGAATATGCCGGCATCTAACAGCATCTTTCGGATATTTCTCCGGTCCAAAGCCGATTTGAACGGCGGAGTCGCCAGAGCTAATCGCTCAAAACGATAGAATATGCTGTCTTCAAATTCCATATCTTCCTGGATATCATTCACTATTTTACCGAAGTCATCACCCGGCTTCAAGAAAAGCGTTTCAAGCGGATACCCCTCTTCGGCCAAACGGACGACCACATGCAAAAATACGCCTAATTCGCTTAAATGAGTAAAGTTATACGCATTGGGTTCGATCCCGATCATCCTCCAGATATCAAGCATGATCTTTAAATAATCCGGATCGTAATTGCGTAGTGTGATATGCGATATAAAAATATTGTTATCACGCAGCAATTCTTCGCGCTGTTTAAGATAACCACGGTCCGCGTCCATAGTAAATGAACAAACCGGCAGAAAATTCTTCCAGAGCCAAACGCGTTTTTGCAGGCTCTCTTCTATACCGGCCTCCGCAGTAAAGCGTGAGACCACCAGCTGTTCCAGAGATAATTCCTGCGATCTTTTATCGCCGATTGCGCTTATGTCCACTCTTTGGATTATACCGTCTTCTCTGCGCACGATATCTTCGGCCGCTTTCCTGATTTCCTCTCCCAAATAGTGATCGCGCGTTATCCTTTGCGGATCGCCATCAAGTTCCGGATGGCCTTGCAAATACATAAAGACCGCGTAAGCTGCCACTCCCGCATTAAACGAATAGCTCTCCGCTAAACCGAGAATATTACGCGCATTATTCACTAACCCAATGGTCTTTCTATCTTTATCTGTAACGGCGTATACAGTTTCGTTATTATTATAACGAGGATATGGATACGCCAGCGATAAAAGACTAAGCCAGGCGTTCTTATCCAATGCATACAGGGCTTCCGGAGTAACTGGACATTCTACGCCTATTAACCGCCTGATGCCATAATCAAGCAATTGACGTTCAGCATATATATAAGGAGAAGAACCGGGATCCGCAACATTTATACCGTTGCCGGACTGGATCTGTATGAATTTAAACGTTCTTTTCATGTCGGCGAAATTATTCACTTTATATTGACGGAACTTTTCTATATAGGCGACCCCGTCTTTGCTAAAGAATATCCTGACGGAAATCCCGCTTTGACGTTCAAAGATAGTATAAACAAAACCCTCTTTTTTGCGCAGGTTATTATGGAAATACACTTCTTTAGACCCTGGATTGGAAACGAGAAAACTGCGGCAGAACCTGTCGAATACCTGCAATGAATCGATGAAATCCACGCGGGTATCCATTTCTTCCCATTTTAACGCTTCGGCAGCCAGCAATAATTCCGGCCTGCCATATACATCATCAGCCCACTCAAAACGCGCCTTCCGCGAAACCACCCGGAAAGCCTCGATAACCAAGTCCAGAGGTTCGATAAGAACATCCCCTTCCAGGATATCCACGATCCCGTCCCCGTATATCTCCAGCAGTTCCGCCCACTTTTCTTCCGAGATCGCCAATCCGTAACGGGCAAGCATATCACCGGCGGTAAAAACAGATGCGTCATCCGGCTCCGCATTACCTCCGTCATCATCTCCGGAGGTCTCCTTATCCGGAAACGTAACTATATACTTTTTCCCTTGCTTTGTTATTTCGATTACGACCTTGGTCTCGGAGTCTTTACAGAGTTCTTTCAGCAATCCCCTTATCTCCTCCGCCAATAGCCTCACCTCACCGGCTGATTGTTCTTTCCCGGAGGTGAATCTCTCGAGTTCCAAAAGATAATCCGTCAACAATTCCGGGGCAACGCTATCCATCCCGGGTATATATTTAGAAACATAGAACAACCGTTCTGTTAAGGGAGTAACGCTGCTATCTTCCCTGATAATACCGTTCATTTCCACGAAAAACTTAACGCGCAGAAAATGCAGATACTTTATCTTCAAACGCCGGTGCAATTCCAGCAGATATTCACGCTCTTTGGTTAAATAGGCGCGGAATCGCGGGAGTTCCGAAGCGTAGAAACTTTTGTCTGCCGGAGATAACTTGAACAGACTTTCCCGGTCAAAGATCCAGCTCCGGCCGTTACCGGCGAAGACATAATATCCTTTGGCCGACAGTTCATCGGTTCTTTTTTCCGGGACCTCGGTTATGATCCTATCCAGATACCCGATATTACAGTAATTCAACGCGGACAGGAATTCTTTCTCTTTAAAGACCATAAAAGCGCCTTTAATGCGGTACCTCACGTTCAATATGGAAAAAACATTCTCCAGTTTCTTGGACCGGCGTAATTCCAGGGTAGCGTCGCCTCCGTCATTATCACGGCAGACCTGTGCCGTAATTTTTCCCATATTCTTCACGACCCGGCAGAAAGCTTCGTTATCGGCGCCGAGCGTGAGTTTGCCGGTATCGATAAAACCGCTGAATTGCTCTCTCGACGTCTCGTCGATCATGCATTTTCTAAGTCTCTCCAATTCGGACCGCAGTTCAAATACCGTGTTCCCTTCGATCAGGGCCAGAATAATAAGTAAATTGTTCTTTGTGGCTGGAATGCGGAACCGGACAAACAATTCACCGAACGGATGCGGGCTGACCGGGCCGGGCCGGATTGAACTAAACCGCTGTTTCAAAACAAAAGGCAACGGGTTCGACAGGGTTTCCAAACGAGCCGTGACAAATTTAACATCACTTTTCTCCCATACCGCCTTCCACACGCAGCATTCCTCTTTCGTAAGCACCTTTTCGAACCGCCGATTGCCTTTATGAATCTCCCGCAAAGATTCAAGATAACTGATGGCGGAGCCGAACATACTCATTCCCAGATGAAAAGTTATTCTTTTATCCACCTGTTTGGCGAATAACTCCACCAATTCCCCATTCGCAGGAACAGCCGGGATTTCGGCTGCACTTAAAACTGCCGCATCTTGTACCTGTTGCGTCTTATCAGGAACTTTGCCATGGACAGTAACTAATTCCACGGCGGCAGGGACCCCTTCCGGGAGTTGCCCTGGTTCGCGCGGCTCCGGAATAACTTTCCTTGCCGGCCGCGTCCGCGGCTTCCGCTGTTTAGGCGCCTTCTTATACTTAGCGGCAAAGAACGGATCATAATATTTCTTATTCAAGGGATCATTGATTTTCTTTACCCAGGCATATACCGCTTGATATGTAACGACCTTTCCTTGGGCTTTTAATTCCGCCCAGGCTTTCCCGGGATCATAATTGTTTATTTCAACCGCGCTCTTTACTTCATCAAGCGTAAGCCTATGTCTGTTGTATTCTGCAGTGAAATCTTCGTCATAATAAACTGTGCCTTTTGTAGTTAAACGGTAGATCATCGTATGTAAATTACCGGGTTTAATGCCTTTTTTACCGCTAACGGCAAGATATTCTAAAGCATCACGGACTAAAAACTCATTCTTTCTCATTGCATCTCTTACATCGGAAATACTGATTGTGTACTGTGACATTGTTGAAGCGAAATCAGCGTCATAATACCTGCTTCCAGGATCGGTCAATTCCCGGACCCAACCGTTAAAAGTAGGTTTAGCAATGGCTTTTGAACACTCTTTATTAAATAGCATTCTGGCTTTCTGCCGGTTAAATCCGGTTCCCCTCATCGCCGCGCTCACGCGCGAAAGCTGCATCTTTTTCTGTTCCGCGGCATAACGCTTATGGGCCAGTTTAAACAATTTCATTGCGTCCCTGATTCTCATAAAATCTCTAAAGTCGCAATATTCCATACTAAACAAGAGTTTTGTTCCCTTTTCGCTCAAAGAATAAGACTGAAGCGATTCCTTATTCATATATCCTCTCTTAATCAACTCTTGCCTTAATTGACGCAGACTTTCAATATTTCTTTTAAGCAGGAATCCGGTATCTGTGAATTTGACGCCTGCCGATAGATAAAACAGCAGCCATAATCCATCTTTAATAATGTAAGGGTAGTCCTTTTCGGAGAAACTCTCTATCTTTGACGCAAATGCCGCTACCGCTGAATAGAATTCCGCCTGCCCCGTAAACGGAGAATTTCTCATTAAATAAAACCGCATCCCCTGCAGGATGACCGGTTTCGCGGCATTCAACTGCCAGGCATGGTTATCGGTCAACAGACCTGACTGCACGGCGGCTATAAAATCCCGGCCTTTATCCGTTATCTGCCATCCGCCGGTTTTATCCGCTTTTCCGATAAGTCCAAATGTTGTTAACTTCATCTCGCAGCACGCTGTGTTCCCGCCGGTTTCAAACGTTTTTTCAATACGCGCCATAGAGAGCCCGCTGAATATCCCATATAAAACCTTAAAATCGCTTTCCAGAATATATAGTTCCATATTCTTGCTTATAAGCTTGAACTTCTCCGAATCCAGCAGGTATTCATCTTTTTTATCGCCGGTCAGAATTACGCGCAGTTTCTCAAGACTGATTCCCGAACTCAAATAAGCGCCGAATACCTCCTCAATGTTCAGGGAGAGAGAATATCCCTTGCGGGAAGCATCTATCAAATGCTGTTTTTTCAGCTGGATCAGGATTTTCCGGCGGGTTGATTTAGGCAATCCGAAAGCGAGTTCGGCGGCAGAATTCAAACCCGAATATAAAGCGGCTATGACCGCTATTTTCCTTGCCGTTATACCTTGCCAGGCTTTCGGATCGTTAATTACAGCCTGGAACAATTCCCGCAGTTTTTCTTTTTGTTCTTTTTCAAGAGTAAGAACCTCGCTTATAAACGACTCCGGAGAGAATTCCGGCAAAGACAGCCGGATTTGCAGTTTAAGCGCCAAGTGCTTAACGGTTTTGACGTCCGACAGCGCTTCCCGCGCTTTAACGCTTAACCCATATTCATGTTTGTTCACAGCCGGGTCTATATAGAGAATATCCAGGTATCCTGAATTCAACAGCCTGCTTATCGCCCATTTCCCTCCACCACCCAATCCCAGGGAATTACGGGCATAAAAATCAGTCAATACGCCGCCTTTCTCCTCTAATGCCGCGGCCTCGAGCAAAATAACCAGCGCGTTATAGTCACCGTCGAGGCAGATCAACGGCTTCAATTCCTTTAATTCCTCAAGCAAACGTTTTACGTCCGCTCCATAGTGACCGCCGGCGGCGGCAGATGACCGATGATCATATAAACCAGCCTTTTTCGCCTCTTCATTCTCGTCATTATTTGACGTATCTCCCCCGTCTCTCCTATCGCACTCGCGGCGGCTCATAGCGGATATCTCCTTTTTCTCGAAGCTCTCCACCCACAAAGTATCTATAGCGCGGGAAATATCCCCGCGGTTTATCCTGATTTGCATAACAGGAGTCTTGTCATGGTAAAACTTCCTGAAGAAATATTCCGATAAAATGTTTTCTATGCCCAGGCCGGTAAAACACTGTATCTGGCGGATACGTATCGATAACTGCCTTATATCTTCGGCTTCAATCCTACCCCATGTTCCTCCGTTTATAATATTCTCTATTCTATGGGAAACAACCATACTCTTGATATAGGTAAACAACTCTTTGCGGATAATCGCTCTTATACGCCGCTGATCAAACCCGGGAACCGCTAATATTTTCCGGTCAATATTGTTAGCGGGGATTTCCCGGTATAATTGATATAATGGTTGACTCTTGAAATCCTCAATACCGGCAATTACCTCCGCGGATCTTGCCCCCGCCAGCAGACTTTCTATTAAACTGGTTTTGATCTCGATCTCGTTTATTAGCGAATGCAACCGGCGCCATCCTACGGCAATGTCCATCCGGCTTAATTCTCTCCGGATAAGCGTGATATTGCTTCCCTTAAGCTCCATGATCCGTATGATTTCCTCTTTCAACGCTTCCTTAGCCGCTATTTTACGGGAAGCCACTGTTTGAAGGACCTCCGGGTCAACGGCGACAACTTTCTTGAGACGTTTATCAAAACCATCGCGCGTTATGCGTAAGGCCGCCGCCGCTTCGCTCTTGTTTCCCCTGGCGGCGAACAGGGCTGCTTTGACCTCTTCATCCGTAACCTTCTGCCTGGGTCCCGAAGGAATACGTTTGCCCCTGACTTCCCGCAGGCCAAGATCCTTCAGAACGGCGATAAAATACTCCGGAGATGGATATCTCCCGTTTAGATATGATTCGAATATTTCTTGCACTTCCTCTGAAACTTCAAAACGCGGCACATCCCCCTCATCCCTGATAATAATCCCTGAATTGGAGAGTTTACGCAATATCGCTCCTGTCCTCAGCCTGTTCAATCCGGATATTTTCCGGACGCTTGCTCCGGAACGCACACCGGCCCTTGCCAAAGCCGCCAAAACACGGACATCATCAGCATCAAACGGCCGCCTGCGCAGCAGGAATTTATGATCGCGCACATAAGCCTCGAGACCGGCGATCCTTTGCAATTCATCGCGCGGAAGCCATTCCTCGAGTGTCCGCGGCTGATGGAGCTGCGCTAATATCTCTTTCTGCCGGGGAAACATTTCGCAATAGGACTTAAATCGCGCAAACGCCGTGCTTCTGGACCAACCCAGCCGCCTTCCCGCGGCAGCGATGTTTCCTTCTTCTTCTTTCAAAAAGTCAATGAACAAACCGAGTGTATTAACTGAATACGTCTCTGCTCCCACGGATGAGACGGGAGAATACGCCGCTGAATCCTCGGCGGGCAGGCTTTGCTCGTCGCTCTTAGCGTTCGCCTTCTTAGTCACTCGCCCCCCGGACATCGGCACCACATTTCCGCCGTCTTTTCCATTGCCGCCGTTCATTTCCCGGAATGTTCGAACAGCTTCCAATTGATCCGTATCTCCGGGGAATACCCGCGCGAACAAATCGATTATCAGCAATACTTCCGCGCGTTTACAAACACGTTCTTTTCTCTGCATCCCGTCAACAAGTGTTTTCCGGATTGCGGGGAGCATTGCTTGAAAACGGACACTATTTCTGAAAGCACCGTCCATATCCTTTAATTTTTCCAGTAATCCCAATAAATCATCGCCAGCAAGCAGTTTTTTGATATCTTGTTCTATCAAATAATCATTTACCATAGACGCCGGCTCCGGAACAACAGATGTACCGTTGGTTTGAGCCTTTCGGGCATTTGCCGTAACACGCGCCTTTCTCTTGTTTTTTTGGGCGCGTTCATACGCTCCGGCAAATGCCGACTCCGGAGATCCCGCGCAGATAGCGTTGACACGCCTGGCAAGCCACCTGCGGTCCACATCGAAATACCCCCCGGCCTCAAGTATCCCGGCGGCCTTTTTAATATCATATCTTGCTTCCAACAAAACTTCCCTGATACGCTCTTCATTCAATCCGACAGCCCTTTCCTGTTCCGCGAACAGCGGGTTTTTTTCGCGCAGGCGGCCGACCCTGGTCTTAAAAGAGTTCCAGAATATGATCCGGCCGTCGATCAGCATTCTAACCCATGCCAGCCGTAAAGACCCCCTGGCTTGTATCACATATCCGGCAAGCACCTCATCTGCCGGACGTTCCTGCGCGCGGCTACCAAGATACCTTTCAATACTATTCCAATATTCCCTGTCCGATCTCAAAAGATAATAAAACTGTTTTTCGGTTATGTTCAGCCGCTCCAGAACCTTCCTCAGATCGCCGTCGTTCTCGCGCAGGTATGTGTCGAATAATTCCGCCGGCATGATCACTTTTGCCGGAGCCACTATCCTGTGTTTCATCCCGTCCAGCGTGCAGCAAAGCCGGTTTCCCTGCGTATCAAATATCTCCTGTCCGTATTGGTCACAGACAAACAACACTTGCGGAAGCTCTCCCTGTTCAAATAAAACGTTAACCAAAGCGTACGGAAAAGCGGAGAATGTCTTTAGCGTCCCGGAACTTAAATTCAAGTTGCCTTGGGAATCCAGCGCCAACAGTTTAATCATTTTCCCTTCGAACCAGCTCAAATCTCCAGGCGGTATTCCATCGGGCATTATCACTCTCCTGCCGCTGGCGATATCTTGTATAATCAAAGTGCGATTAGGCCCTCCGCCGTCACGGCGGGCGCGGAAATTAAGCATTCTCCATCGCTGACTTCTTAACGCCCCGCGGGAGGGTTTATTCGCTTTCTGCTTCCCTTTTAAAAGACGCGGCTTATGCCCCATCTTTAATTCCCGATGAATTTCCTTCACGTGGAGATCAAAATCACAGATATTACAGCCGCACAGACTTAATTCTGTAAGAATTTTTATACCAATACTTCCGGACATCACCGGATTCCCCCCGCCGAGAGGGCCGCGGGAGTAATCATAAAACTCGAAATCTTCGGGCAGGAAACCCGCTGTTTTCAACAAATCGATATCCCGTGACTGGACCCGGAGTTCATCAAAACCATAAAACGCCTCGTCTAAACGAAGTGATGAACTTTTTCTTAACAAGGATTCCATTATCCGGCTTACGGCTTCCGAACTTGCGTTCTCATCATCATAATCGGAATATAAAGATTCTTTCCGGATCATCCGGATGACAAACTCTCTTTGCCCGATAAAATATTCGGCGATCATTCTGCGTGTTTCAAAAGGCAGGCTGTCAAAATACTTATGCGATAACTCATGAATAATTACCCGCAGATGATCAGAAGTGAGCTTCCACGTATCGCCTCCAAAAGTTCCCAAAGAATACCAGGTGATTCTGAATAATTTACTGTAAAAACCTCCATAACTCGCGCTGTCGTCTCCAATATCCAGGATCATATACCTGCTGAACTCGCTGAAAAACCTTGCCGGACCGAGATTCCGGATCAAATGTCTTAATAAATCAGACTGTATAAAATCTTTTTTCAGATCTTCTATCTCATATAACGCGTTGATCAACGGTAAAAAGACCTTACCTTTGCTTTCGCTCTGACACTCCCGGCCTGTGCCGTATTCGGACGTCCTGGACCTGATAGGGCTGCCGTTTTCCGAAAAAGCGGCAAACACAGAGAGGATGCTTTGTGTAAATATACGTTTCCGGCCACCGTAAAGCATCCCGAATAACGTTTGTTTCAGCACGGGATTTCGACACCCCTTTTCCGGCGTCCAATCTTCAACACGGGATTTCGACACCCCGATTTCCAGCACATTCTTATTTTCATCCGTAAGCGCGGCAAAACCTCCCCCGTTCCACTCGCCCAAATATATACGCGGCCCGAAAGGATATACTTCCGCGAGAAAAATATCCGCGATCTTGATCACACTGAAATCAAGATCGCTTAAAAATAGCTCTAACATATCACCCGACCGGATATTCTCTTCGCTGAAAAACTCTTCGCATTCTTTTTCCAAGTCCGCGCCGGTTTCTTGCATCCGGCCGCCGTCAAAAAAGCCCTTCGTTTGACCGCGCAATTCATCCCTTACGCTGCCCAAAACGTTTTTGAAGGCGTCCTCTTTGCCGGCGATAAAGATATATGCGGCGATCATAATATGGAATTCCAGGGCCGCCGTGTAGCGTTTCCTGTCGAACTCCGGTTCTACCGCGTTATATGCCGGGACAAAATCAGCGTAGCCTCCCCGCAGCCAGCGGCCGAACTTATCTGTTCCCAGCAAATACCTGAACTCCGGGCTTTGGGACACGGCCGAAAGTTCTTTCTCGCTTGCCGCGGCAACGCGGATATCCAATACCTTATGCTCATAAAAAGCTTTTATCCGGAGACACAGCATATCCTCGACTTCTTTTTCAAGGCGGTGTTTTTTCCCGGCATTCAGTCTCTCCCCTTGATAAACCGCAGAAAACGCGAGTGTAATCGTTTCTTGTCTGCCCGGCCCGGCCCAGTTACTCGCGGCATTTGGATCATAAAGCAGGTATAATATCCTCCGGCCGGAAAAATCGGTTTTCTCAAAGTCCAAATTACCGCCGATGGCCCCCAAGACCATCTTTGCCGCCTCTTTCCAAAAAGGATTGACGATCATTTTCCTCCACTCCACACGGTCGGCTGATTTCGCCCTGCCGGAATCCGCGAATACCATAAGCGGAGTATAGCTGTCGGAAGGCACTTCCCTTATCCAGTGCGGGACGGAAAAGAATTCCCGCAAGAATAAGCGTTCTTCCCCATCTTCCTCTGCGGCATACTCCCAATCGAATGATCCCGGCTCGAGTTCGCCGTCAAAGAGCTCCTGATATTCTACGGCCGCCATCCAGCAGACATCGTCCGCGCAGCATTGCACACCGGTAACGTCATCTTTGTTAATGGCCTCGCCTGAAAGAAGGTTCCCTGGTAATAATTTATCCGCCACAACATCGGTCAATTCCGTGGTGATTTTACTGACTGTTCCTTTATCATCGACATTGTCACCGAACACATATATAACGGTCACTTTGGATATCCCCTGCGCCCTGCAGATCTCCACGGGGAGTTTTCTGCTCAACAGTAATATCCCGCGCAGCGCAACCCCCCGGCGCAGCAGCCTTTCATCAGACCCGAGCAGTGAATATAATTCACGGCCGAATCCGCGGAATTCCTCTGGCATACGGTACGCGGATTCCGCCGCAGGCCATTTTTTACCCGGCAGACCGGTTTTAATCGCGTCCTTCAAAGTGCGCCCGCCGACACGCAGAGTCCTGAAATCGGACAATAACTCTATTAAATAGAAGATGTTCCGCCTGTTCTTTTTGTTCAGGAAACGGCTCCAGCGTATAAAATCCGGGCTTTTTACCAATTCTGCCGTCAAGCAAACGGCTTCAGCAGAAGAAAAACCCGCCGCCCGCAAAGGAAGATAAAGCTCATTGGCGAGGAAAGCGGCGGCTCTATATGCGGGTATATCGTTATTTTTCCACTCCGCGCTGAAATAAGCCGTGAATTCCGGCGGCAAAGCATTGAACATTCCTGCGGCAAGTTCCGGAGCGGCCGTATCGCTTCTTCCTGCCGGGGTGCCTTTCAGGAAATAACCGTATTCTTTTCTCCTCTCATTATTCAGATATGGGAAGAAGAAAGTATCCCCATTTGCCGCGATCTCCGCAGGCCATCCCGCGGAATCCGCGGCTGCCGATAATGATACAAAACGCAAAACATCTGCGATTTCATCATTGAATGAACTTTCAGCCGATAATAAAGATTCGGCATACTGCCTTAATGCCTCACCCGCCTCTCCCGCGGGGGCGGATAGAGAAAGCACGACGCCGATAAGCGCTTCTTCTCCCTCAAAACACCCGGTATCTAACGCCTGACTATTATTACCGGCAAGCTTGATCAATAGTTTCTTGCGTGATTCAGCGATCTGGACGATCCTGCGGATTTCGGAAGGATCGCTGCACAAGAGATTTTCTATATCACGGTGATATTTACCGAGATACCCGTTGATTACCGAAGCCAGAATGGCTTTGCCGATAATAAGTGCCGCCTGTTCGATGAACGCCGGATCGGTCGATCCGCGGCTTACGTAAGCAGCGCTGAAAGACCTGATACCCAGCATAAGACTGCGGTAAACGCAGGGATTAATTTGCATTAAGAAGGGAAATCCGTTTTCCGGGAATATATGCGGTGATTCCGGCAAAGAAGGCCGGTTCTCTGATTCAGGAGCGGAAGAGATCGACACAGATACCGCCGGGGGACCGCGCGCCTCCGTTCCGGCCCTGCCGCATAAGACTGCCGCTGGAGTTCTACCGGCAAAAAGCGGGGATACCGGCGGATCAGCCGGTTCTATCTGCCCATCCTCAGTGTTTTTCTCCTGCGCCGTGACCGAAGCCGCGGCCTTAACTATCGCGGACTGAACTCCGGTATCTTTACGCAGGGCGCGGATAAGCGCTCTACGCATACCTGATTTGTCTCCGAACAGTTCTCTCTCCTCGCGGCTCAAGACGATATCTTTCAGATAAGGATCTATTTTTTCCCCGAGATCACGCGGCGGCCAGATATTCTTGCCTGCCGCGGAAGGCCCGGCTGCCAGACCGCTGATGATCTCGCCGCTCAACCTGCCGAAATCACCGCCCAGTCTCTCCACGGCATACCGTTCCCGTTCTATATCGATTATCCGCGAGATAATAATTCCTTTTATATCCTCGAGAGTTTTTCGCGCATTCCCTCCCAGGCTTGAAAGCCCTGGATTCTCTGCGCAGGAGAATAAACGCGCTTTTTCTCCGCCAATGCCTCTCAACACCGCATTGATCAATATCTCCAGACAGGCAGTGTCGCTGATAAGCCTGAAACGCGTATGCCGGTCGGTTACTTCCGACAATCCGCGGCTGAACCATCCCGCCATTCCAAGAGCCAGTATTTCTTTATCGGAGACCTCACTGATGTCGGCGGGGATCCCGGAAAAATCGCCGCGCATAGCCATATCCGCGATATTTCTTAATATTCCGCATTGCGGTAAAATAGATGTTTGCTTATCCATCATTTCCATATCATCGACTGCCGAACATAGCGCTTCCGCCGGATCGACTGCCTGTTCCCGGGATAGTCTCCATTCTTTAACGGCGGATATCTTTTCTTCCCCGAGTATTTTTAACAGCCCGCCGGCCAGCGTTTTCAGGCACCGGCTCTCCGCCCTGAATTCCCTGCGGGAATCCCGGTCTTTGATCTCCGATAATCCACGGTATAGCCACCCGGCGAGGCTGAAGACAAGGTTTTCCGGTTCCGACGCCTCCAGGATACTCTCCGGTATCAGCGAAACATCTTCCCAGGTGACCGCTGCGGCGATATCGCTCAACACTCCGTTCTTGCAAAAAGCCGGTAAGGGGACTATCTGCGGAAAAAGACACCGCCCGGTCTGCTCAAGCCCGATAAGAATATCCGGCCCGAAACGCCCGGAGACCCACCAATCCGGGCCTTCGACATAGCGCCCGTCAAAGAAAGGCAGGATGTTTTTCATACGCCGCGCATCAAGCGAATCCAGATGGGCCGCGGACCAGACTTGTCCCTGCCTGTCGGCGATAACGAATAAACCGTTCGCCCTGTCGATGAAAAGAAAATTCAACTTAAGACTGCCGGCTGAATGCAGCAGGAAGACCGCCCCGGAGAGGTCGCTCAACCGCATATTTATCGGCTTTTTCTCTTTGACTGCGGAATATTCCACAATTACCTTATCCTCTCCCGTTCCAAGCAGACGGTTGAATCCCTCGATCAACCGACAGGAAAAATCGCGGTAATCCTCAAAGGATCTTATCCCGTAAGGCTTAAACCAGCCGTTGTTGTCCCCTTTTACCACCGCGGCAAAGCTTTTGCCGCATTCTTCTTCGCTCCAGGGTGCAATCCCGGCAGGACGGTTCCGCGCCAGTTCATTCCAGACCGATAATTGCAGCAGGTCGATAAAATGAACGCTGAAAGGCGCCCGTTTGCCTCCGGCTGCCTCCTGTTTCAGCCAGTCTTTCATGGAATAAAAACCGGCCAGGATCAGCCTCAACTCTGCCTGCCGCCCGGAATGATAGAGGATTTTCATCCTGCGCAGCCATTCCGCCCAGTCATAAGTGCCGTCCTGCAGAAGATAATTAAGCCTGGTGATAATATACTGCCTGACGAAACCGTCCTCTTTATGCAGTCCGAATTCAGCCAGCTTGTCGAGCATCTCTGCGCGCCCTCGCAGGAACCGGTCATCCATAAATTGCAGTTCTGAGACCGTGAACCCGCTTTCCGCAAGTTTCAGAATGGTGTTCCCGGGGATACCGTTCAATATCGCGCCCGCTTCCTGCGGCAGATGCCGCGGTATTTTCACCAATGAGCCGAACCTCGACAGCAGATCGCCGCTTTCGTCTTCCTCACGCGTAAGTAAAAGGCCTCCTTGCGGGTAAACCTCGCCGGTATTTTCATCCAGAAGGAACGCCTGGGCAGCGAACAAATCCGGGAGATAGACGATGAAAACCTTTCGATTGTCGTTTTTACCGATTCCCGCCAGCAAAATAATATCGTCGGCAGAGAATTCGAAATTATGCGGCTTCCCTTCGAAATTAAGGACTACCTGCGCTTTTTTGCCGTTGTCTCTCAAAACGCCGAGAATGGCCGCGGCAACGGAAGAATACGTCTGAGCGTCCGTGATCCCGTATCCGGCCAAACGTTCCCTGGTTTCGCTATCACTGCCGGCGTATATCCCGCCGAGTTTCTCCTCCCATCCCGCGGTTTCGACGCGCTTCGGATAAAGCATATACATATAAGACGCGAATAAAGGATCGAACCCGAGCCTGCCGCCGGCGTAATTATCCACGACCGCGGAATAAACACATTGGAATCTTAAGGTGTTGTTCAATAACCGCGGATTTATACCGTAAATACGCAGCCATTGAAATACCTCCTGTCTCCTCGATTCGGAATCGACGGCAAAGGCATAATCGCGCAATGCCGGGTAATACTCCCAATCCCCCCATTCCGGACGGCCGCCGGTTACCCCCGGGATGATGATCGGCGTACCGCCGGGTATCCCAAACCCGCCATTTGCCTGCCGGCGATTATCCCTCAACCGTTGAGCCGCATTGCCTATCTTCGGAACGGCATTCTTCCGGGGCACCGGCGCAGCTTTCGCCTCCGGAGCAGGCATCTTAGCCGCTATGGATTTCTTCTCGGGAACAACGCCTTCTTTCTTTTGTCCGCTAAGCGGCGCCTGCGAAGGGCCGGGAATCTCCGTAAAGGCCTTCTGTTTTTCCCAGGCTACCGCCTGCCCGGCCAATTCAAGAAAATGCGGCATAAGATTATTGGTGATCAGGATATTGAGCACATCCCGGACTTCTTCCGCCTCGATACTATAAACAACGCTTACCCCGCGGCTGGCTTTATCCTTGAACTCAGGCCGTCCCAACTGACTGTGTTTAACCCAAAAGATATTCAGCAGCCCTCTGCCTCGTGCAGCGAGTTCAACTTGCAGCTTTGCGCTCTTGATATCGGACACGATAAAGAGCTCCGGACGTCCGCTCTCCCCTGAAACAAGAAAAACATCTTCTATTACTCCGCTTCTTGTCCCGGAATATTCGATCAATGCATTACCGACCTCTTCCACCGCTTTATTTATTTCAGGATTATCGTGCAAAGAAAAGATAAACCTCAATGTTCCTTTTTCGCCTACCGTTTGTGAATTATTTATAAGATAAAGCAATGAAGGGATAACCCTGAAATAATGGCTTCTTGACACAGGGCCGTCTTTGATAATATCCTCAAGCGAAAGATAGATCTCGCTTACTACTCGTATCCAATACCGGTAAGCCAGGACCGCCGTCTCGCTGTAATTGCGCATAGTTAAACCGGCAAATTCTCCGGTGTGTATGGCCCCCAGGACAAGATCCAGGCTCATTGCCTGTTTTGGATCTCGTAAAATGGCGGCCGCGGTTTCGCGTTTAAGCGGCCCTCCTGCCGCAGAAGCGCCGAAATCTTCTAATTTAGATCCGGCGGCTATGATTTCTGTCGAGATGAACAAAAGGAACACTTGCCGTATATCCTTTATCTTTATGGATTTTCTGTTATCCGGATTTCTTAATATTTTCAGGAATCTATCCCTTAACCCCGGATCCAGTCCGGCAATGGCTCCGGCTAATTCCTTCAATTCCGGATCATCGCCGTTTTTGATACGCGGGCTGACTTTCTGCCGGATCTCTTCGCTTATTGCGGCAGCCGCCCCCGCATCGGCTGCGCAGGAAGATACCGGAATGCTATCCTGAACGCTCAACGATGCCCCGGGGGAAGAAGGCGCTGGACGCCGGTTTGCCGGTCCGGCGCCCAGAACGGAAGATACCACGGATGAAGGCAAAGCCGCGCCGATGACCGCTGTCTTGTATTCTTCAAACGTCGTTCCGGCCGGCAATAATGTCCTGGCGTTATCCCAGCGGCTAAGCAGTATTACTCCTTTGCGCAGAATACGGACCAATGCCCCCCGCGATTCCTGCCCCTGAAGCAGCGGGATATACTCGTTTACGACCGGCATAGCCGCTGCCGGATCCCAATGCCACACCCCGTCCTTCGCCATCGCCGATCCGACTTTCCGCCAAATATCTCCCCAATCCGCTTCGACAATCGATTCCCTAACAAGATTCTCTTCTTTTTCTTCCTGCGGAGACCGGTCTATGTTTATCGCAGGCGCCGGTTGATCTTTCTTATCGAATATCCCGGATAACTCGGCGATAAAATCCATCAATATCCCTTCATCATTCACCAACTCAAGCAATTCGCGCTCTTCAGAGCGTAATTTACCCCTTCTTACTTTTTTCAGATCCGGAATACCCAAGACAGCTTGCAGCGCTTCGGTCACCGCCATCTTTTTCACCTCCAACGAAGAATCGCTGCTAAACGAGGGTCTGACCATCCCTTTTAAGTTCCCGAACAACTGCATATCCAGCAGTTTACGCCTAAGAGGATTAACCATAGCTTCCCCGGGAGTTTGCAGGGATAAATATAATTGCCACAAATAAGCTTCCGCCAATTGTTCATTGCCGGCGCCGGGAACTTTTTCTCCTCCTAAAAGCGCTTTTACTTCACCCTTGAAGTGTTTTTCTCCCCAGGCAACGATGACGGGTAAATAACGCTGTCTCAGAAGGCTGATTATTCCCGGAATGATTTCCAGCCTGACTTCATTCGCTAAAAGTGTCTTACGATCTTGCATAACCGCAGAAACAATGAACTTCAGGAACAGACCGGCCAACTCTTTCATCAGCTTTTCCTCCGGGATATTGGCATTCCCGGAGATCGCGGCCGCTACTTCCGGAGTGAATATCTCCGCCAATCTGCCTCGATCCCCCCCCAGAATCGCTTCAAGTAAAATAAAAACGTTCTTATCGGATTCTCTTACGTCTTTATTTACATCTCCCCCGTCAAAGCGTATTCTTTCAAAGAATGGTATATTAGCGTCGTTTACGCCGTATCCCAGCCTTTGCGCCTGGTCCTTCAGCCATCCGGGATTACCGTCTATCGACTTATGCACTAAGTTTCTGGCTGTTATAATACCCGCCCGTTGATATTTATAATCCAGCATTCTTCTGATTTGCCGGATGTTAAGACTATTCAAGAGGCCGATGATGTCGGAGTCATTATCTACCGGGATCAATCTTACTTCAGCTAAACTTAAAACAATCGCGGTAACCGCGTCCTTCAAAAGCATTTGTTTTATATTACCCGGAAGAACAATGGATTCCGGTTTCTCCGTTCTTACAAGATCCGCGGGATTAATAACCTCTTGTTTCTTTATTCCGCCCCGGTTGTACCAGGAATCTATTTCCGGCCAGTATTGCCGCAGAATATCCCTGCGGATACTCCCTTGCTTGATATAGATCTGTCTTCCTTTTCGGTAAACTCTGAATACCCCGATAAAAGACAGCATCTCCGGAGAAAAAGCCATTTTCTTGCCTGGCTCCAACAGGTCCCGCAGCGCCTGCTGAAAAGGAATATCCCCTTTACTGTCATCGAGAATAAGCAGGCCGGAAAGGAACATGCCGGCGTTCCCGTCTATCTTCTTCCGGAAGATAGGCGCGATGCTTTCTACGAGTTTTTGGCTCATCCCTGTTTCCGCGGAGAACTGCCTGGGGAAGAATCTTGTGTCTTCTCTATATGCTGCCTGCAGTTTGACGAAATCACCGGAAGAGATCACCGGGATTACTTCCGGTATATCGTTATGAAGGTTGTAACGCCGCAATAAAGCCAGGATTACCAGAACCTGCTGGTTGATTCCATTCCCCCCATCATTTCTCTCCTGCTGATTATCCCGCGCAACAGAGATATTGCCGGACGCTGCCGCCTGATTCGCATACCCCCAGGATCCAATTTCCGGCCAATAGAGTTTCAAGATCCTTTTATTTACGTTTCCGGGGTCTATGAAATAAACGGAATCGTAAAAAAACAATTTACAGACACCTATATATGCCAGGATAACCGGGGAAAACTGTAACGGATTAGCCCGGCAGGCAACGCCGCCGCTTAGCTCGTTATATTTTATTCTGCCGGCGCTTTCATCCAACGTATATAACGCATTCAATAAATTCCTGGTATTACGGTCCGGCAGTTCCCTAAGGATATAACTCACCCTGTTTATCGTCTGTTTATTCACCCCGGCTTTTCCTGCCAGATATCGTAAACCGCTTCCTTTATCCTGCTGATAAGCTTTTCTCAACGCCAAGAATTCTCCCGGCCCGATAAGATCATCCCTGTCTTGAGACAAATCATAATAGCGCATCAACCCGCGCAATGCCTTGAGTTGAGAAGCAGCCTTGCCGTTCCCGGGATTATCGGAGCCGTTATTCTCCCTGTGTCCGTCAACGGGTTCACTTCCGTTAATGGACCTTACCGTAACCGGAGGATGGCGGCCTTTAATGGACCGGGAGCCGTTAATGCGGGCGATCAATACAGGCAGCGATTCTGCCGCCAATTCTTTTATGATCCGGGGAGTAAGACGCGGATTATCTGAAACCCACAGCCGTCCGGCTGAATAACCTGCGGCGAAGTCTATGATCATATCGGCCGGATTCAAGCCTGAATTCCTGCAATAAGCTTTAAGCCTTTCTCTTGACGTTTTACGAACGATCTGGATCTCCATTTCCCCCATTTTGCCGCGGAATTCCGCTTTAATACAAGACTTTACATAGGACTCCAATTCTGCGCTGATGATCGATGCGGTCCCGGAGCAGGTTTCCGGCATTCTCGAACGCATCTTATCGGCGATGGCATTACCGGGGATTCTCCCGGCCCAGACAGCGGCGATATCGGCATTTGCCTTTTCTTTGAGTTCACGCACTATCTCCGTTCCTTTGGCAGTGAGGAAATAGTGATTCCCTGACCCGCGGCGCATTTCTATCAGCTTTTGCTCCGTCAAAAACCTGTTGATCCCGATGGTTTCCGGCTCGCTCCGGTACAAATCTTTGCGTTTGAGCAGATTGTTGATTTCTAATCTGGAAAGCCGGAAATAATGGCCGAGCAGCCCCCACATGGCCTCCGGAGAGCCGCGGAAGACCGGCAAAAGCGGAAGGCATTCTGTCCGATACCCCAGTATTATACCGTCTGACGCGAAGATAACGGCATCCTGCAAAGCGAATCCCCGTCCGGCAAGCATTCCGGTTTCCCCGCTAAGCTGAACGAGTAATGACACCGGATCTGCCGAAGGATCTTTTTCCAGGAATGCCATTATGTTTCTTGGCAGAAGATTACGTTCCCTGCTTCTTTGAGCGAAATCAAGATATGCCGCGAGAAAGATCCTTCGAAACACCGGATCGCTGTGTTCGATAAAATCCAGTACGCCTTCCATTATGTCATATTCATCTTTCAGTTCCCTGCCCAAAAGAGATTCCATAATGGACTTGGTGACGGGAGGCAGATATACTTCCTGGGATGTACTCACGGCGTGTTCCAAGGTATTTATCTTCCTGCCGGCGTCCCCGAGCACCTGCAGTTCAAGCGTGTTAAAGATCGATATTATCCTGCGGTCCGCGCTCTCGCAGCGCATCATCAAATATTGCTTTTGCCCGCGTATATTCTTCTCTCTCAATCTGAACGAAGCGGCAAGCAAAGCGGTAAAGACTGCCATTTCAAGGCTCATCCTTACCGGAAAAATCCTTCTGCCGTCTTCAAATACTATCTTAGTGTTACCTTTTAACAACGTTACCCCTTTTAAAGAAACAAAGGAAACACCCAAAGCGCTGATATTCTGGATTGCTTTCTGTTCATCCGCGATAGTCAGGTTTATTATCTTTTTAAAAAGTCCTTTCGACAGCGAATCCCCGCCGCTGAAGATACGGTAAAACGTCGCTTTGCCCACCCCGGTATTTTCACGGATACCCGCGATGCCGAACGCGGAAATCAACGAATCCCGCATCCTTCTGACGAATCCGCCTGGTTTCAAGTAAATACGGATATCTCCGCCGTATAAATCCGAGTTTATGAATTGCTCCAGGGAAAGCAGTTCTTCATTCACGGCGGGGAACCGAATGGCCCCGCTAAAGCCGGCTTCCGGGCTTAGAAGACCGCGCAGGCGCAAAGCAAAGGTACGGACCCTCTCCTCATCTTCCATGGCCGGTATTTTATCCCCTCCGTCTTTATCTTCTTTCTTTGCGCCGACATACCTATGCCAGCCGGAGATCATTCTGTCCAGGCTCGTTCGCCCGTTATCCGCCGCTTCCGGGACCGCGTAAACCAGGTTGAAATAACGGTAAATAATGAGCACATTGCGCAGATAAGAGACCAGGAACCCGTATTTCATATCCGAAGCGGACGATTTGCTTATCCAGGAATGGAATGTCCGGTTCGTCAATAGAGAAAACACTATCCGTAACGACTCCTGCTTGCTGAAACCATTCATCCTCAAGTCATACCACAGGTTATAACCGCAATACTGAAAGTCGATATTGGCCTTCCAGTGCTGTATCGAATACAACTGTAATGTTTTTCTTGTCTCCTGAATACCGGCCTGCGCCGGATATAAGAATACCGTCTGCCTGCCTTGCCCCGCGGATTCATTCACCTTTAATTCACCGCGCAGCATATCTTTTATAGTGTTTGCCCAGGGAGAACGCCTGAACTCCGGGAAATCCATAAAAAGATGTTCCGACCGCGCGGCGTACTTCACGGATAGATCGACGATTTCCCGGCTCTCCGCGGCTGAGAAGATCTCCGTGAGTATCCCGGACAGATCGAGAGTTTCCATTTCATTGCCCGATCTGCTTTTTATCATACGCAATGAACTTTTCGTCCGCAGGAAAGTCTCCAAACGTTCCGCTTTATAACCGGCTATCAGAGCTTTTATTCCGTTCATATCACCGGCGATGAACTCGGCAAGCTTTTCTCCCGGCATGAATAATAATCCTTCAAGGATACCGGAGAGATATTCCGTCTGCGCCGCATCTTCGACAATATTCCCGCTTATGGCTTGACGCAGCAGCTTGATCTCGGCAGAGAAATACGCCAGGACGGCGTTTTCCCAGAATAGCATTGTCTTCGCTCTGCCTTTTTTCCGGCCTAACTCCTCTTTCAGATAATCCTGCAGGAATGCAAACGCGATCTTCCGGTCATTGCCCAGCGCGGCCAAGGCGGGATCCAATGCGCTAAGCGGCGTCTCCAGAGAAACCGTGAACTCCACGATCTCCGGAGACAAGAACGTGAGAAAACTTCCTCTGCGCACATCGGAGATCAAGACATCCAAGGAACCGCTCTTTCTCGGCCTCAAGATCACTGCCGCCGCCGGATCTAATTTGTCTCCGCACAGGACACTCTCGAAGAACGCTTTTCCCGATGCAGAGATCGCGCCTTCATCTAATAATCCGTTGCCGTTAATTATCTTTAATCCGGCGTTGGCTGTGTCCGCACCTATAATACGCGAAATATCCGGGAATAAGCCTCCCAGGAATAAAAGTAACCCCGTCAATAAAGCCGGGTATGTATCCGGAGTCAAGAAAGGATACTTGCCGCCGATGCGTAATTCATCCAATATCGGCCTGTAATCTCTCGGTCTTAACGCTCCGAGGAGCTGTTTCAAACGCGCTTTTGCTTCCCCCAGCAGTTCCTCTCTATCCTTTTCTACCACGGGGCCGCGGCATACCGGCACTTCCGGGGAAGGAGCGGACAAAACAGCGATTTGTTTTGCCGGCGGCACCATCAATCTCCGCATTCCCTGCTTCTCATACGGCAGAATAACTCTTAAACCTATTCCCACCAGGCACCCGCCGGGGATCAACTCTATTGCGTTTGAACCAAGAACCGACAATGTCCCTCTCTTTAATTCATCCAAAGCAAGAATACCTCTGACGGAGATGATTTTTGTTCTTTCATTTCTACCTTCGCGCTCCGGCTCTTTCCTCAGTCCGGGAAAACAGATATGCAGATCATAGATCTGTTTTGCCGACGGCACCATCAATCTCCGCATTTCCTCTTTCTCATACGGAAAAATGGTTTTAGAACTCAGCAGCCTTTCCAAATACCTGCCGGCGATCGAACCTACTTCTTTCGGATCCCAGGACGGCATCGACAATATTTCGCTCTTGAATTCATTCCAGATAACTCTGCCTATCCTGGAGACTATTTCCGCTTCCTTATCTTTATGCTCTTGCGCTGATGGAATTCTATCCGTCCCTGAAGATCTGTTCTGCTTCTGTTCAGCCTGTGGGACAGCTTTTTCTTGCGCTCTCTCGACCATTCTTCCTTCAGACTGATTGAGCGGTTCCAGCATATCGCCATAAACCACCGGCATAATCTCCCGGGCCGGGAACTTACCGGTTTCGCAACTGAAAACCCCTTCCACAGGATATATCTGGCGGAGTACTTTATACCAGACGGCAAACGGTATGCCTGAACGGGTCATCGCTATGGTGAACAAGGCATTTTCATTCTTATTGAACAGCATAAAGAATATCTCTTCCCTATGCGTGATTTTATCAAAATGTAGGTAGCCGACCACCACCATATCCTTCAATCTGACCCCCGGTATCAGCCCGTTCAGAGATATCCTGTCCTTTCTTATCTTCAACACCCTAACCATCGCATTGACGAAATTCCGGAAATCATCCTCTCCCTGCGCAGAATCAAAACCGAATTCCTCGGCCCAGGCGCGTTGTTGAGTCTTAACGTATATTTTCTTAACATATTCTTCATTGAACTCCTTCAGGCGCGGCGGCCACGCTTCGGTGAGATCCCGCCATTTCTTCTCCATCTGCGCCCAAAGCCGGAAGTCGATCCGGAAATCGCGGCCGAAATCGAATATATTATTGCCGTTGCCCGGGCTCTTGATCCTGATCAAATCTTCCACATCCTGCTTAAACCGGTAATACAGCATAATACTGTGTTCTATCAAAGACGGATCCATCTTACGATTATCGCCGGCCGCGCGCTCTATATCCGCTATCTTATTTTCAAGCGTTTCACGATACATATTTTTATCCGTCTGTTTGACAAGATAACGCCTGAGATAAGGGAATCCCGAGAAAGATCCGCTGATCCCGCGCATACGCTGGATGAAACGTTGAATATCCACTCCGTGGTAAACAAGAAGCGCCGCTTCCTCCACGCTAAAGCCCAAAGAAATAAGGTCTCTGCGTCCGGAAGATTGTCCGCGTTCTTCGATTGCCCCGTTTTTCTTCCCGGAGACAGCCGGCTGTTTGGGTTTATAAACATAGCTCTTATCCTGCTTTGGCTGCAGACCGGCAGGCTCCTCGGCAGTTGAAGAATTAACTTTGCTCTCTATTTCTTCCGCAGCCGGAATCCCCAAAACGGCTTTATTCTCTCGGTATAGCGTTTCCAACTGCTGTTCCCTGCGCAGGGAACGAATAATATAACCTCGCAAGGCATCCCAGGGGACAGAATCGACTTCTACGCCCAAAGCACTACTGATGAAACCGACATTGCCCTTGAAGAACCCGTCGAGCATAGCGCCGGCTTCACGCGGTTTCCACTCTTTTAATCCGCGTTTTTGTACCAATCCGATAAACTCCGACAGCGCTTTCTGATAAACCGGCAGAAAACCGGGTTCATTATCCTGATTTTCTCCCGGCGTTGGTTCCTGTTTATCGGCATCACCGGCCTGCGCGGCGTCCTGTTCACGCGACAACTCCAAATCGACCTCCTTCTTGATCAATTCCGCTGTTTCACGATTGGCTAATTCAAGCGGCATTCCCTGCGCTATCATAACATTAACGACCGCGGAAATGATCCGCGCTTCCACGGCTTGTTCCATATACATATCCAATATTTTCATCCTGATTATCATCATCTGCCAGGGAGTTATTTCAACCGGGAAGCGCGGCCATTTTTCTCCGGTAATTTCAATGGGTAACCCTATCGCTTCACGGCGCGCGCGCAATGCCTGTTCCTGCCGCTGTTCCCGCAGATAATGATCGCGAAGCATAACGGGATCCTTGATACCCGCTCCGCAAAGCGTATACCGGCTGTTACCTCCTATTTTACCGGCCGCGAGTTTATTGCCGGCATTCAATGCTTTGGATCCCGCGTCCAATGAAGCTCCCCGGGCTAATCCTTCGATGGAGTTTGTCCTAAGCTTGTCGGAGGGGCTCAGGACAGGCGCCCGGGGTTTCTCTGCTGCTTGAGCGCAATTCCTCCGGAGCAGTCCCCCTCTTTGCGCAGCGATATGTTCCTGTTCATCCTGCGCATTCATCCCCGGGCTTAAAAACTTTGGGGGTTCCGCGCAGAAGAATAAACTCTGTTTTTGTCTCCTGGAAGCGCGTGGCAATTGAACAACTCTCGTTACTGCCGGGATATCTTTATTACCCACGGGTATCCTTCCGGATAATTTCCGCTTTGATCTCTCTGGCGGCTGAGACGATGTTTGTTTCTTTATTTCCCGCGCAAGCGCCAATTCTATCGAAGAGATATTATTCCTGACCCATTTCGCCGAAACAAACGGCCTGGTACCGGAGAATAAACTGATCTTACTCCCTTTAACGGACAGACTGATCCTATTAAGATATTCCGACAACACTGCCTGCCTCTGTTCCTTATCGCTGACAGCAGAAGCTCTCTCGGAATAGAAAACCACGGCCTGGCTCCACAACCCTTTGAGTTCCAGTTCTTGCCTGGACTTATCCGCCGCGGCGATAAGTTCATCGGGATTACTGACAGCGTAATATTCTTCCTGCTCCCGGACGGAACTGTTTTTTCTTCCGAAGCCTATCTGTTCAGGCATCGCTCTCCCGGCTTGGTGAGACAATTTATGGATAGTGTTGACTGTAGCGCGCTTATCCCTCGACTTTGCTCTTTCAAGGATGCGGTGTTGCCGTTTATCTTCCTTCTTCTCCGTCTCTGAATCCTGCTTCGCGGTTTCCAAAGCAAAATCTATTACGCCGATATTGGCACTGATCCATTGGTGAGAGAAAAGACGCGTTTTATTCGCCGTTCTGCCGATGCCGCGTTCTTTTGACGAGACCGGGATCACACGCAGAAATTCGATAAGCGCGTCCCTGCGCAGTTCTATATCCTGGATCTTGCCGGCCTTCCTGAGATAAAAAGTCATTACTCCTTGCCATAAGTTCCGGGCTTCCAGATCGACGCGGATCTTTTCTGCGGTATCAAGGAACCCGACGGGACTTTCCTGTGCCGGACAATCGGTTGTTCCTTTCTTACCCTGATGTCTCCTCTCCCGGGATTCAATTTTATTTTCTCCGGGCCTTTCGGACGCCAAGGTTGAAGGGAAGATATAAGGAATTTCGGCTCCCCCATCGGCTTTCGTATTTATAAACTCTTTCCACGACTTTCTCATCATATCCAGGACAACCTCGTCGTTTGCCGATCCTGAAAAATGCGCGTATATGGTATAGTGTGTCCTGAAATCCAGGATGAAATTCAGCAAATATCTTCCCTGGGCTGATTTTTCATGATAACCGTTATCCCGGCTGCCTCTGACGGCCGGATTACGGGCTTTATGCATAGCAATCACGAATGGAACGAACTCGGAATTACCGGTCAAAGCCGTCAGCAGTTCAAACCTCTGTGCAGGGGTAAAACCGGCAACCATAAATTGCAGGTCGAATTCAGCCGCCAGGAAAGAAAGCGCCTGAGTATAACAGGATGAACTGCTATATGAATCTTTAAAATAATCCCGCAATTGCGGCCCTATATATGAGAACAATTCTTTCCGAAGAGTTTCTTTCCCCGCGTTATCCAGCGGTTTTCCGGAAGACCTCGCTACTTCATCTCTGATCACCGCGGCAATCTGTTCTTTGAATGCTGATCTTTTCAATAGAGGCAATCCGAGGGACACCTGATTCAATTGAGAAGCCAGCCGGAGTCCCATTTCCGGTATTACTCCGCGGTCATCTTCAGAGAAAACAGCGGCTATCGCCGACTTAATTGCCGGATCGGGATTTTCCCGGTAATATCCGTCTATAAATCTCTGAAGTTTACGCTCGAAATAACCGGTTATAGCGTTCTTAACCGATACCATTCCCTCAGTGTCCGCCAATCTTATAATTTCGTCAGCGGTCATAAAAAGTAATGCCGGGATCAAGCTGGACACATCGTCACCGGTAAATACGGCGCCTTCCCTGCGGGCAGCAAACACCAGAGTTTCAATACCTTTCGAGAAATAATCCGTGAATTTACGCTGCAGGAATTCCTGCGACTTAGCATCCATATTCTTCAGGGCGTCAGCCAAACGGTTCTGTTTGATTCCGAAAGCTGCGATCCGGATAAAGAAATCATCGTCTTCGGGAATATCTTTTCTGCCGGAAACCGCTTTCTTCCTTAAGAAAAGATACAGCTTATTGCTCAGATTATCCACGGCGGGGGCGGGGCCGGGAACGATACTATCCGCCGATCTAATGTCCGCCATTATCTGCGTGAATAGATCATTCTTCTCTCTCGGCTTGCCTTTGAGAGCTTCTATATCCTGTTCCGAAAGTGACTCTCCTTTTTTTACCTTCCCGGCTATCTGTTCCCCGGCGGCGGTAAGTTTAAAATTGACCAACAATCCGCCTTTCTGCAATGACTCCGTGATCTCCAAAACTTTCCGCGTATCACCGATTAACTCCGGCATTTTTTGTGTATGGATCTTCAGATAAAACAACATAATAACCGCTATATTTAAACTTATGCCGGCGCGTTCAAATCCGGTTATAAGTTCCGCAGAGGACTCGAGTCCGGATATCTTAAGCAGTAAATGTTCTGTTTTATCCCCTCCCGGTAATGTTTCTCCGGATTTATCCAATCCCGCCTGCGCGCCTACAGCGGACAAGAACTGCTGTTCCTGCATAGCCGGGAACAGTAAACCGTGCGCGATATCCCAGGTATCGGCAATCTTTGCCGCGCGTGTCTTTTTAAATTCCAGATTTTCTTTTTTACTCTTCTGTTCCAAAATATTAGATTTCTCTACAAGCACGCGGATATCCTCGGCTTCCTGCTGTAACTGCATCGCTAACTTAACGAATAATTCCGCCGCGTTGTTGATTACGCCCCGGCGCCCTTCCCCGGATTCAATCTTTGCTCTAAACTCACTCTCCGCTCCCGCGAGATCTCCGGAATACTCAATAATAAGGCGCTTAGCCAGTTCTTTATTTCCCAGATGCCATTCTATATTCTGCAGCACTTTCTCTTCAGCGTAAACTTCCCTGTACAGCGCCCGATACATTTCTTCTTCAACAGATTCCGGGGACAACGCTCCGGACCTGATGATATTCACGACAAGGCGCAAATTTTCTTGTGTCTCTTTTTCTAAAGAAATTTTACGGCTAAAAGCATCCAACTCTGACAAAGCGATCTCACTATTGGATCTCCGTGTTAAACTGATGATATTCCCTACTATCTCCACGGACTGTTTAAAACTCTCTGCGGACATTATTGTTCTGCGCAATCCTGTTGAAAACATCTCAAATCCTGTTTGGTCTTCCGATATTCCCAAGACCGTTTTTCTCATATCTGAACGCGCCGAACTAAACGCCTTGGTTAACGCGGTAGCGTAAATATTCAGCATCAAAATATCTCTTGCCGCGATTTCCCTTGACCAAACTTCATCAAACAATTTCCTATTATTATTAAATGGTTCAAATCGCCCTATCTGCCCGAATACATGATCCCCATAGCTATATCCTTTCTCACGGAAATATGCCGTTATGGCGCCGAACCCGCGGATAAACAACGCTTTTTTGACCCTGGATTCACGTTCAAACAGGCGTATCCTGATTTCATCCTGTGTAAGCATCAGATAAGCAGCGCTATATTCAAAGAAATTACTGTCATTGACAAACATTTCAGCTAAATATGCCCAGGCGATCCCAAGGTCATAATCGCTATAGCGCAAGCCGGCGGCAACAGAACCGAGTAAGGCCGTAAACTCCCTTTCCTCATCAAACAAAGATATCGTAGAAGATAAAACTTTCTCACACATCTCCTGCTCTACCCTGCCTTCTGTCTCCGGTATTTCTTTAACCTGTGTTTTCTCCAGGCCGCTATCAATAACAATCTCCAAGCGACTTTTTATTGCCTCAACCGTCAACGGTTTGCCTTGGATAACTTCAACGGTTTCAATATCAGCCGGTTCAGCAGGGACATCTTCAATTATCTTCTCAACGTCGATTTCCACCGGTTGTCCTTCAAAAAGGCCGTTGATTTCCGGGGTTTCTTTCAATTGATTAACAATCTGCAGGCGTCCTATAGAAATACCTTTGTGTTCAAACGCCTCTATTCCATCGGCAACCTCCGGCCTAACGGTATATTTCACAAGCAATTCGCCGATAATATTCCTTGCCGCTGGACCTGTCCTGCCATTGACCGCGGAAATTACATCCATCGTAAAAACAAACCAACCCGGTAACGTCTGGATTGCCGCGCGCACCTGTTCAGGATTACGGATAACAACCAATTCCTGTTCTTCAACCGGGGCGACGGCCGTCTCATCTTTATCTTCAGGCATTTCTTTCTTCGGCTCAAAGATGATCGCGACCTCGGGAATAGTTTTTAATGCCTTGATCACATCCAAGCGCGATACGTTGCGCCCTTCCTGACTACCGGGATAATCCTGCACGGCTGAATTTTTCATATAAACGGTTACTGCTTCTCCGAGATACATCCTGGCTGCGGATCCACTCATTCCGCTAAAGCCGGATATTAAACCCTGGACAAATTCGTTCCAACCCGGCATCCTGACCGCTGCTGGATTTAACGCGCAATGCCCGGACGCCTTAACAGCCGACAATCCCTCCCCGGAAGCTTCATACTTCTCCCCGACGTAAAATGGCGTCATGCTTTTTGTAGTAAACAGGAATTTAAACGGCCGGTAATAAAGTAAAAACGGCTTACCTTCATGGTTAAAGACAACCGCGAACAGATGTTCGCTGTCAAAAAACACGTAAGAGAACATATTACGCTTTGCTTTTTTATTATATGACTCGAAACCTAACACAACTATCGAGCTGCGCTTGATTATCAAGTCTTCATTCACTTTAATTTCAATTCCTCCTTCGACTGCCACCTTCACAATCGCCTTCATCGCAGACTTAAAATCCTCATAAGACAATCCGGCGGATTCTCCGTGTTCTTCTGATTTATCCTGATAATTCTTGTAGCCGAGTTGGAAATTTTCCTCGCGCAGGAATAAATTACCGGCAATCCTCGGCCGGCGCTTATAGGCCTCTATCCACTGTTGAAAATCAAATAAATCTTCCGGCTTGAAATACACCTTCTCATTATCTGTTTCCTCCCGGGAAATGATCCAACCTGGTAAATACGCGGAAGCGATATCTTCCCACAGATATCGACGATAGAGGATTGTATTTATCGCATCCAAGGACAAAATATGCATATCGGCTAATTTCTCTACTGTTTGCAGGTTACGCATAACCTGCTGCCCGTACTGGTGAGGCACGTTATTCTTAAGATTATTCTTCGCGATTATAAATCTCTTGATCTCCGGATAACAACCAAGATTAAGATTTATCCTTTGCAACCTATCCGAGAAAACGGCAAGATCAACTCCGTTAACTCTTAAGCGCACCGCTTCTTTCTTATCTATGCCGGATGCCGACAAAACGGATAAAACTTCGGCAGTTCTCTCCTCTTGTTTAATAGTTCCCCTGCCTTCATACGCAGATGGTACGGATAGAGCCTCCGATGACTGTGCACGATAAATCAACCGTCCATCAGTACTGATCACCGCTGGTGAATCAGCAAACAGCCGAAGCATCGGATTGACTCTATGACTCCTGACGGTACCGCCTGTTGCTGGTTTTTCCAAAGCAGCGCCGGTTGATAGAGATTCCTGCTCATCCACGGCAGATGCTTCAGCAAAAGCATTTGACACCTCCGGGGCTTTACGTAAAGTAACAATTATATAATGGCGGGCCTTTCCAATCTCAAGGTCAACCTGTTGTCCTGTTATTCCCAGAGAACGGCTGATTTCATCTCTGTGGTTGTCTAAATAATCATTTACGATCGCTCCGATAGCTCTCGGATTCCATTCGCGTATTCCATTTTTACGGATACTTGCAGTAACTTCAGGAAGGACCTGCTGATATATTGACTTATAAGGAGAAGATTGTACCGATGCGGAATTCTCGTCTTTTACGATTTCTTTAATTTCTGCGGGAGGTAACGCAGGCACTTTAAGATAACCGAATGTTTTAACAAAATATTCCTTGCCTCCGGCAATTCCAACCAAGCGTTTCCTGAGCTGTTCCTGCGCCGCTGCCCGCATAGCAGTAAGCATATCCGCCGCCACAGGTTGCCCCCTGATAAAGCCTCTTGCACGAATCAGCGCCGAATACAACGCGATGAATACGATCACTCCATAAACATTCCTGATCGCGGCTTTGTATTGTGAAGTAACTTTAACTCCGCGCGTCAATTCTTTCCCCCAGGCAACGTAATCCTCCTGTCCAACCAATACACTCGTCATATTCCGCGCGTGGAATTTACTTATGCCATGCCTTATGAATTCATTCTGCATAAAACGGTCTGATTCCGTGAATTTACCCGTCTTTATCGGCTTCTCGGGATCCGCGGTCATCAACGCCTCGATCACTTTCGCGAACCCGGCGTCCTTCAGTCGGCCGGCGAAGAAGTCCCGGCTCTCCTGTTCGTAATAATTCCGCAGTTCTTTCTTAAGCAGCGCAACTGCCGCTTTAGGTCCATTACCTGTGGTCAATTCCTTTACCCGCTCCTGCCCGAGGTTCAGGACAGCCGTTATCAGTAACGCGATATCGGCACCGCTCATTCCAAAAGGCATAAACCCTTCCGAGAGGATCCGCTCGATCTCAAGGATCACAGCCGCCGTTTTCTTACCCAGCCACGCTTTGGCATCCGCATGATCTCTGACGGCCTTATTCAGCTCTATCCTCATTATCAGATCCGCAGCGCTCTCCTTCAGCAGGGACTGGTGCAACAGCGTCACCGTTGCCCCGGATGCCAGCACGCTGTTCTTATCCCCCAATTCCGCCCCTACTCTCTCTATGAGCTCCTCCAGAGACAGGAAATACGGATATGGCAGATAATCAAATGCAAGATTTTTGCCGGGTGAGAGTGTCCCTTGCATATACCCGGGGATATTCATCTCCGCCAGGGATTTGAATATTGCTTCAACTTGTTCTGCAGTGATGGCCGCCTTCTCTTGGCCGCCGTCACGATGCTTGTCTTCATTGCCCCTGAGTTGTTCCTGCGCCGCTTTCCGCATAACAGGAAGCATATCCGCCGCCACAGGTTGCCCCCTGATAAAACCTTTCGCCCGAATCAGCGCCGAATACAACGCGATGAACACGATCACTCCATGAATGTTCTTATTGGCGGCGCGGTATTGGGATAACTCTTCGATCCCGCCCGCAAGTTCACTGCTCCAGGTATTATATTCCTTCTGCCCTTTCAAAACGCGCACCAGGTTCCCTGCGTGGAACTCACTTAACCCCTGCATCACTAAATGCGCTTGTATGTAACGATCGAATTCCGTGAATTTCCCGGATCTGACAGGCTTCTCGGGATCAGCCGTCATCAATGCCTCGATCACTTTCGCGAACCCGGCGTCCTTCAGTCGGCCGGCGAAGAAGTCCCGGCTCTCCTGTTCGTAATAATTCCGCAGTTCTTTCTTAAGCAGCGCAACTGCCGCTTTAGGTCCATTACCTG